>Ga0316363_10000442_pt1 | contig 56765 bp, 53 predicted proteins | sample Sb_taG_3_FD_200459 | JGI IMG/M metagenome (GOLD analysis project Ga0316363, IMG submission 200459) | Peat soil microbial communities from Weissenstadt, Germany - Sb_50d_a_PC metaG (v2) (version 2) | ecosystem: Environmental > Terrestrial > Soil > Wetlands > Peat | place: Germany: Weissenstadt...
TTCCGCAGATCGTGGACTTCTTTCGCGGACCGCTCGATCACGGCATTACCCGCCGGGCCTGCGAGATGGGGCTGGCGGCAATTGAAGTCCACGATCTGCGGAAGTTTACGCACGACCGGCACCGCACGGTGGATGACCGCCCTTTCGGCGGCGGCGAAGGCATGGTGCTGAAGCCGGAACCGATCTTTGATTGTCTAGAACGGCTCGGGCTTGCGTCTGCGGAGCAGCGCCTGACTGGCGCTGTTAAGGAGAGCGTGATTCTGCTTTCGGCGCAGGGCCAGCGCTTTACGCAGAAAGTTGCGGCGGAGTTGACCGCGCTCGACCGTATCGTACTGATCTGCGGACGCTACGAAGGCGTGGATGAGCGCGTGGCCGAATGCCTTGCTGATCGCGAGCTTTCCATCGGCGACTACGTGCTCAGCGGGGGGGAACTGGCCGCCGCCGTAATTATCGAGGCGGTGACGCGTTTGCTGCCGGGTGCGGTGAGCAACGAAGCCTCCACGCGGCAGGAATCATTTACCGCGCACGAGCAGACGGAGCCGGGCGCGGCGGATTCGACCTGCGGTTCCGGCGGATTGCTCGATTATCCGCATTACACGCGCCCCGCCGAGTTTCGCGGGAAGGCGGTACCGGCGGTTCTGCTGAACGGCGACCACCAGGAAATCCGCCGCTGGCGCCGCGAGCAGGCATTGAAGAAAACGCTGCGCAACCGCCCCGACTTGCTGGAGGGGGTGGAACTCAGCGACGAAGACAAGAAAACGCTGGCCCGCATGAAGCGCGGCGGCGACTAGAATCGAACCAGACGATCGAACGAGACGAAGGATAACGACATGTCAAACCTAATCATTGAAAAACTGCTGGCCAAGACCAAACGCACCGATATCCCCGATTTCCGCCCGGGCGACACCGTGCGCGTTCACGTGAAGATCAGGGAAGGCGACAAGGAACGTCTGCAGGCTTTTGAAGGCGTCGTCATCAAGCGCGACAGCGGTCCGCAGGCCAGCTTCACCGTGCGCAAGATCAGCTTCGGCCAGGGCGTGGAACGCATCTTCCCCCTGCACTCGAAGGTGATTGATAAGGTGGATTTGGTGCGATCGTCGAAGGTACGCCGCGCCAAGCTCTATTACCTGCGCAGCCTGAGGGGCAAAGCCGCCCGCCTGCGCGACGTGGAAAAGGCGTAATGCAGAAGTTCGCGTCTGTTGCCGCCTGTCCCGCGGGTGGAACTGCGCAACGGACTGCCGATGTCAGGTTGTCGAGAGCTTGAAGACTATCCGACCGCTGCCACCAGCGGCTCGTGGACCACTTCTACCGGACAGAACTCTTCCACGCGTCTGGTTTTCAGCTCGCTGAGCACGTAGCTGAGCAGCGGCCGGTCGCCCAGCCGGATTTCCTGAAACTCCACGCCTACCCCAAGATTGTCCACCAGATATTTGACCTGTGCCTTGAGGGCGACGCTGACGCCCAGCAGGTTGAGCATCAGCCGGAAATCTTTTCCCAGACGTAGCGGTTCGCTGGCCAGGATGCGGGCGCCAAATTCGGAAATCTGCTGTACCTCGCCCTGGACGCGCTGTTTGCCGCCGACCACCTCGGCCTCGCCCTCCACCTCGAAGCGTGGGCGGCGCCGCCGGTTGGAATCGGAGCGGCTGATTCCACGGCCCCGCCTCAGCATCTGCCCATCCAGAATGACGGGCTGGTACTGTTCTTCCATTTGCCGCAGTTCGTCATCCCAGGGCGTCCTGCCTTGTTCAACGCACTGCACGGTAAATTGCCCGCGCAAGGCCGAGTCCGGGTCCGCGGCCCAAACTACCTGGCAGATTGCCTTGTGGCGGCCGCGTTCCACCATCACCAGATCGCCAACGCTGACCTCGCGGGCGCTGAGCAGCCGCGCGCCATGCGGATGAATGTCATAGGTGCACGCCATCTCCGCGGTGCCGCGTCCCTGTTGCGCGACGGGGCTCCAGCGCACGGGCAGCGCCAGATGCACCATCTTTCCGGTCAACAGACCGCTTTCGGTTCGAGTCTCGTCTTCCAACACTGCTCCTCTCGGGTGGAATTCGTGATGGGACGAAGTTACCAGTACATGTCCTACCGGACAATGTACGTCCGTAATCCGATGGGTGATTACCGGGTGGTGTTACTGAAGTGGAGGGGACGCGCCTGCGGTGACGGAGGGACGCGAGGAGCAGAGTTTTCGGCGGGAAGGAAATCTTCTCTTGCAGGATTCGCGGCTCTCGACGAAGATGTTTGGCGATTTCTTTTCATTTTCAATGAAGGCGTCTGCGATCCTGACTTTGCCTCAGCGGCCACTGTCTCCGTCGGCAGCGAAACTGCGTCTGCTGAAGAGGCTGCGCTGCACGCTGCGCTATGAGAAGAAGGCCTGGGAAGCGGGAGCGGTGCGGGTTGCGGGCGTGGACGAGGTGGGCCGCGGATCGCTGTTTGGACCAGTCGTGGCTGCGGCCGTGATTCTTGACCCGGGTTACCGCGTGCGTGGTCTGCGCGATTCGAAGCTGCTGTTGCCGGAGCGGCGCGAGGTGCTGGCCGAACGCATTCGCCAGCATGCCATCGCGTGGGCGGTGGCGGCGGTAGATGCGGAGCGGATTGATCAGATCAACATCTACCAGGCGTCGCGGGTGGCGATGCGCGACGCGGCGATGCAGCTTGCGCCCGCGGCGGATCACCTGCTGGTGGACGCCATGCGCCTCGACTGCGAACTGCCGCAGGACGCCATCATTCATGGGGATGCGCTCTCAGCCTCGATCGCTGCGGCGTCCATTCTGGCCAAGGTGGAACGCGACCGCATGATGTGCGAGTGGGACGCGGTGTTTCCCGCGTACGGATTGGCCTCGCACAAGGGATACAGCACGCCGCAGCATCTGGCGGCGCTGCGCGAGCATGGTCCCACCCCGATGCACCGGCGGTCGTTCGCGCCGGTGTGGCAGAACCAGGAGGTCTTTGCCTTTATGGACGGGGGCGATCTACAAGAAGAGATAACTCCTGAGGATCTGGCGGGTTAGCGCCGCCGGCCAAGATTTCCACAGTGTTCCTGAAGGAACGTTTCAAGGTACAATGTTGTACGCACATTCGAATGCGTACATACCCAAATGAAACCACGACAACAAGTTACGAGGAATAAGTCTTCCCAACCGAAACGCTCCAGAGCCCGGCGAAGCATGCGGCGCCGCAAACCGGTGGATCAGGGCGCTTTATCGGGACAGCCTAAGCGACTGGCGATTTCGCTGCACACGATGAGGATTGCCGACTTTTATCGTCCGCTGAAAAAGCCGGTTACGCTGCGTCTGGATGCCAACGTGATTGCCTGGTTCAAAAAGGACGGACGGCGCTACCAGACGCGCATCAACGGCGCGCTGCGCAAGGTGATGGAGCGGGAGATGAAAGCGGCGGGATAGTCAACTTCCCCACTTCTCGCGCCAAGAGCGCGCGAGAAATGGGGCACCCGGCCTATTAGGGCGCCCCAGGGGGATCGGGAAGTCCATAGGCCCGGCACCAACAGAGGTCCAGCGCGGCGCGTGCCTGTTCGGGTGTTCCGTTGACCTGGGATGAGTGTCCGTGGTTGCAAGCGCGAAATTTCTTCTGATCCTCTTTTGCCTGAGACATCTCTGGGTGAGCCCGCAGCCAATGTTGGCGCTCTACCCAGACTTCACAGATGCCAGCATCTACCTCGGGTGTCTTCTTCTCGTCTTTTCTGCTGGCCGTTAAGCGGGACAAGCAGCCCTGAAACTCGGTTTTTTCGACCTCCGTCCAGAGTTTCGACATGGGCGGCAATGCGGCTGCCGCGGCGGGCGGATTGGTTTGGCTGGCGATGCCGCCAGGGATACTCAGAAACAAGAGTACGATGGCCGGATTGGGCAGGTATTCACGCACGGCAGGCATGATAGCACGCGCTATGGACGGTGAAACAGATGGCAGACATCAAGGTACCTGGAGGTTCGTTTTGAACTCGCTGGTGCACAGTGTTAGGGATTTTTCGCTTCGCTCAGAATGACAGGACTTGAGAAGGCGTGTCAGGGTTGAGTTGCGGCGGCATTCAGTTCATTCACTAGCTTCGTGTTTCTCTCCAACGCGCGCTGCAGGATTTCGGCTTGCTGCTTGGCGGTCGGCCAGTCTTGCGCTTCCACCGCTTCGGTCAGGCCCGGCAGTTCCAGGTGGGCGTAGGTGAAGCGGGCGCCGTAGAGGATGTGCTTGAACCAGGGCCTGCCGGGGATGCCATCGGGATTGAGCCAGTTGCGCTCGACCTGCATCATGCCGCGATTCAAGCTTGTGGCGAGTTTGGGGTCGAGTTGGCCTGAGGCGAGCTTGCCGGCCAGGGATTCGTTCAGGTGCTGGCCGGCGGCTTCGAAGGCGTTGATGGCTTTCTCTACTCCAGTGAGATCGAGAGAGGACGCAAGGTCCTTCGACTCCGCGGCGGCTTCGCTTCGCGAACCCGCCACTCCGCTCAGGATGACAGATTTATTTTTCGCTAATTCATCTACAAACTGGCGGATGTTGCTCGCATAACTCGCGAAGTCAAACGGGAGCAAGTCGGCGTTGGCGAGGCGCAGCGCGGTTACGCCCCACAGTTGCGACATGAGCGTGTGATATCTGTAGCCGGGGTCGCCGAAGTGGTTCATCCAGTAGAAATCGTCGTAGCCGGAGTGATAGACGCCGTAGTCTCCGTCGAACTGCAAGCCGATGACGGGCATGCCGACGAAATTGAGAAAGACGGTGTGGTCGGAGCCGCTGCCGATGCGGGTGTCGGCCAAAGTGCCGTCGCTGACGCCGGAGTCGTTCATTTGGCCGGACTGCTTGCCTTCTTCTTTTTCTCGCGCGGCCGCTGCCTTCCAAGCGGTATAGAGACTTTTGCCGGACGGGTCTTGCAACGTGCGTGTGGTTTCGATCAGCATGGGCGCGAGCGAAGCGACGGCCTGGCCGTGAAAGTTCGGGCCGGAAGTGGCTTCGTCAACGTTGATGTAGGCGACGGCCTTGGCCCGCAGTTCGTCCGCGAACTGCTCTCCCCACTCGGTGGAACCGGTGAGGCCGATTTCTTCTCCGTCCCAACTGCAGACGATGATGGTGCGGCGCGGGCGCATGCCTTCTTTGGTGAGTTGGCCGAGGGCGCGGGTGAGTTCCATCATCGTGGCAGTGCCGCTAGAGGGATCGACACCGCCAAAGACCCAGGCGTCGCGATGATTACCGAGTACGATCCATTCGTCGGGCAAGTCGGCACCTCGAACGCGCCCTTCGACGACGTAGTAGGGCTGTGTGCCATTCTCCATCTCGATTTTCAGATGGACCTTCACGCGCTCGCGGCCGAGGTGATATCGAATCGGCAATCCGCCCTGCCAGCTTTCCGGCGCGGGCGGGCCGTCCATGTTTTCGAGCAGCGGCTTGGCGTCGTGCCAGGAGAGCGGGAGAGCCATGATTTTCGGCGCCGAGGCGGCTTGTTCGATCGGAATGCGTTTTGCGCCGGGCACCGAGGCCCATCCGGGCGTTTGCGGGTCGCCGGGAACAATGAAGTCGTAAGTGATGGCTCCGCGCTGGATTTTATATTCGGGGCCCCAGGGGCCGTCGGGATAGACCTTGCCCTTTTTATAGCCGTCTTCGGCGGGATCGCTGTAGATCAAGATCGCGGCCGCGCCTTCGCGCTGCGCGGTGAGCGCTTTGAATCCGCGATAGCTGTAGGGATTCGAATAGCGCACGAGAACGATTTTGCCCTTCACGCTGATTCCGTTCTTGCGTAGCAGATCGTAGTCTTCGGGATTGCCGCTGTGGGCGTAAACCACGGGCGCGGTGACTTCCCCGGAGATGGACATGCCGAGCCAGGCGCCGCTGATGGCGGGGTTTTTCGAGTCAGGATCGGCGTCGAGCGGGGCCTCGCGGAGAGCGGCCTGATAGTGCGTGGGCGCGATCATTTCCAGCGAGGCGGACTTTGGATTGGTGCCGTAGACGTCGTAGCGGCGGATGATGACGTCTTCGAGGCCTTGCTTGCGCCATTCGGCAGCTATGTAGTCGGCGAGTTCGTTGTTGCGCTTCGATCCGGCGACGTGCGGCTCGGCGGTGAAGATGCGATGCTGGCGGAGCTCTTCGTCGGGGGTGGGAATGGATTTGAATTTGGTTTCGACCTGGGCTTCGCGAGTTGACGAGGCGGGCGTGAACCCCTGGATGGATTGGGCGGAGGCAATTGTGCAGAGCGACAGAGCGGCGAGGGAGAAAAGCGCAGCGTGTTTGCGGGTCATGTTTGGGTGTGAGGCCGCACACATCCTAACAGGCGTTGCGGGTGTGCTGTGATCGTCATCCTGAACGGCGGCGAAGCCGGCGTGAGGGACCGTACGTCGGCGGAAAGCGCCGATGCCGTGGAGCGGAGTGCTCTCGGCGCATGCCGCTTCGAGGATCTCGGCTGCTGTACTGCCGATCGACACACCTCGTAAGGTCCCTCGGATGGCTATCGCCCTCCTCAGGATGACATGCTAGGGCGAGGTGCTTGCTTAACCCACTTTTCGGTCGGGCTGATAGCGGTGGCGTTGATACCATCCGTAGCTGAGGTCTCGCCACCTGGGATTGGACGACTCGATCAGACTGACCTTTTCTTTCCTCCGCCAGGCTTTCATTTCTTTCTCTCGTCGGATGGCAGTCGTTACTGAACCGTGACGTTCGAAGTAGACGAGGCTGGTCACGTTGTATTTTGCCGTGAATCCGCCGAAGGCATGCGTTTTGTGCTGGAAGACGCGCTGCTCAATATTGCTGGTGATTCCGATGTAGAGAACCCGTCGCTGGCTGCTCAGAATGTAAACGTAATAGGTCCTGGGCATATCTGAGGAACGCATATGTAACGGGCTGACATCTGTGACAGACGTCACAAACAGATGTGGAAGGTCCAAAAGCGGACGTGGGTGTTGTCATTCTGAACGGCGGCGGAACCCCGTGATGGCATAGATTGGACGCCCCGGTGTGTCGGAAGCGTGTAGGGTTCCCCATACCGCATTGCCAGTTCACGACTTTCGTACGGTCCCTCGGAGGGCTATCGCCCTCCTCAGGATGACATGCGAATTGCTTCGGGACCACCTATCTTGCTTTCAAGATGTCGCTGAGCAAGTCGGGCTTGGACTCGTCGCGTACCAGGTGGGGATAGCCTTCGCCTCCGTGGTAGTCAATCTTGTAGGTCTTGTAGTAATCGCTGTTCTCGATCAGCAACTCGATGGGGGCGCTGCTGGTCTTTGCCGCTTTGATGGCTTCGCGCAGGATCTCGGGAGAAAAGCGGCGGCCATTGACTGCGGCCACTTTCATGCCGGGGCCAATGCCGGTCTTGGCAGCGGCAGCGCCTTCGACAGTGTCGGTGATGCCGCCATCGTCGCGCAGTTCGAGGCCGAGGGCGAAGGCGGCCGGCACAAAGTGGTACATCCCCGCTGAGTTGTTCAGCATTTCCGAAGGCGTTTCGTCATAGACAAGTTTCCACCCACTGTCCTGGATGCCGCCGAGGGGCGCGCCGGGGCCGTGACTGGTGAGGCGTTCGGTCCAGAAACCGCGCCAGTCGTAGGGTGCGACCTGGTTCAGGGTGTTGACCACATCGTCGAAGGTATAGGTTTTGACCATCGGACCGGTGCTGGGCGCGCCGTGGAAAAAGTGGCAGAAGTCGTCGAGAGTTTTCTTGCCTTTGGTCTGCTGGCGGATGATGACGTCGGCCCAAAGCCAGTTCAGCGTGTCTTCGCTGTAGAAGTCGGTGCTGCGCCGCCAGGAGTGCCAGGCCTCAGGAGAAAAATAAAGTTGAGGCGCGGCGTCGGCGGTGTCCTGCAGGTTGCGCCACTCGCGGCCGGGAAGATGATCGAGTTGGGCGGCGGTGATCGCGAGGTCGTCCCGGTCCTGCTCGGCGGTGAGCAGGCCGCTGCGGGCGGTCAGCACGAAGCCGAGATAGTTGGTGAGGCCTTCATACACCCAGAGCAGATCGTCCTGCATGGGCTGCTGGTAGTCGGGAGTGGCGAGGTCGGCGGGGCGGCGGTACTTGCCGTTCCACGAATGCACGTACTCGTGGGGCAGCAGGCCGGCTGCCATTTTGCGGGCGGTGTCGTCCACTAGCGCGCGCTCGTCAACGCGGCTGTCGTCGGACTCATGATGCTCGAGGCCGAAGTGGGCGACGTGATCGCTCAGGGTATAGAGGAAGTGATAGTTGCGGTAGTGATGGGCGCCGAAAAGTTTCTGCGCCTGCTCGACGAGACTCTTGTAGTGGTCCCAGACTTCCTTGGTAGGATCGAGGGCGGCGGCGCTGTCGGCGGCGATGTCCATTTCGGTGAGGGGATCCTGGGCCAGCGGGACCACCTTGAGAAATTCTCCGCTGATGACGGGGGAATCTACGAGCGTGGTGAGAGAGACGGTGGCGAAGTGGATTTCATTTCCGCTCTGGCTCGTGACCGGAAGCGGCGTGCCGAACTTCCAGCCCTCGGGAAGTTTGAGGCTGACGGTGTAGTTGATGTCGTCGGACGTCCAGCCTTTGGGGTAGAGCAGGACCTGGTTCCAGCTGATGACGGCCAGCTTGTCGGTGGCGGAAGAGCCGGAGGAAAATCCGCCTTCGAAGGTGGCGGGAGAGAGGAAGTCGAGTTCGGCGGAGATTTCCGTTTCGCCGACGGGTACGTCCACATGAATGGTGAAGCCGTCGAGCAGGTCGCGGCGCCATTTGAGCGTCTTGCCGCTGGCGCTGAACTTCAGGCCCGCGAGATCAATGACCGGGCCGTCGGGGGCGTGCTCGCCGGGGATCCACTTGGGGTAGTAGAGGGTCAGGTCGCCGGGGCTGGCGGGGATCTTGAGCGAGGCGTGGAAAATCTTGCGCGGCGCGGTGGTGGCGTCCACCGAAAGCGTGACTGTTGGCGGAGTTGCGCACCAACTCGAAACTGACAGGACTGCAACGCAGACTACTCCCAAGATGCTTGAGAGTTTCATATTCCCCGGGCCCCCATGTTTGTGATGAACGCAACCCCACGTCGCGACAGAATAACGACTATAGCAGCCTGCGAGGACGGCGGTACAGGGAAGGGCCGGCGCTGCTATCATGCGGCAGATGCGGCGGGGAAAGTTCATCACGTTCGAAGGGCTCGACGGCACGGGCAAGAGCACGCAAATGCGGAGGCTCGCGGCTGCGCTGCGCGCGGCTGGACACAAAGTGGTGGAGACGCGCGAGCCGGGCGGAACGGCCACCGGAGAGAAAGTCCGCAAGGTGCTGCTCGATTCGGACACGGCTGGGCTTTCGCCGCTGGCCGAGATGGCGCTGATGTTCGCCTCACGGGCGCAGCATATTGCCGAGGTGATCGCGCCGGCGCTCGATCACGGGCAGATCGTTTTGTGCGATCGTTTTACGGACTCGACCGAAGCGTACCAGGGCGGTGGGCGGAAATTGGGCAGCGCGGCGGTGCTGGAGTTACATCGCGTGCTGTGCGGGAACCTGCAGCCGGACTTGACGATCCTGCTCGATTCGAATCCGGGCGCGAGTGTCAGCCGGGCGCGGCGGCGCAACAAACGCGCGTCGAAGGCCGCGCACAGCCACGACGAAAACCGCTTTGAGCAGGAGACGCGGGCATTCTTTGCCCGGGTGCGCGAGGGATATCTGGCGATTGCGAAGCGCGAACCGGCGCGGGTAGTGATGGTAGACGCGCGCGGGACGCCCGGACAGACGCATCAGCGGATTATGGAAGTAGTGCAGAGGAAATTGAAGCGGTAGGAAAGTCATTTCACCACGGAGACACAGAGACACGGAGAAGAACACTTCCAAGTATGATTCTCAATGACCTCTCTGTGCCTCCGTGCCTCTGTGCCTCCGTGGTAGATTCTGCTTCTCCATAGCCTATGCCCTTTGCTGACTTTCACGGCAACGCGGAAACAGTCCATCGCCTGCGCGACATGCTGGCGCGGGAGCGGTTTCCGCATGCGGTGGTGCTGGCGGGCGGTCAGGGATCGGGCAAGTACACGCTGGCGCTGATGCTGGCGCAGGCGCTGAACTGTCTTTCGCCCACCGAAACCGACGGCTTGCCCGATTTCTGCGGCATGTGTAGGAACTGTGCGCGTATTGCCCAGGCGGCAGATCTTGACGCGCGGTTTGCTGAGGCAGTTGAGGCGCGCGAAAATCTGCGCGAGGCCGACAAGAAAGAGACCCGCCTGTTCGTGCAGACGCATCCGGATGTGCTGGTGATCCCGCCCGATCCTCCGCAGATGATGATCAAGGTGGACCAGGTGCGGCGGGTGATTGAGACGATTTATTACCGGCCGGCGGAGGGCAGGGAACGGGTGTACATCTTCACCGACTCGGCGTTCATGAAGGAGGCGGCGAACTCGCTGCTGAAAGTGCTGGAGGAACCGCCGGAGTTCGCCACGATTTTTCTGCTTACGGAGAATCCTGGTGAACTGCTGCCGACCATCCGCTCGCGGGCGGCGGTGTTTACGCTGGGAGCGCTGACGGCGGAGGAAATCGAGGCATATCTGGCGCGGCAGCGGCCGGAGTGGAAGCCGGCGCAACGGGCGCTGGTCGCGCGGCTATCGGAAGGAGCGGTGGGACGGGCGCGCAGCTTCGATCTGGAGGCTTACAGCGGGGCCCGCGGCCACGCGCTGGCGATCCTGAATTCGGCGCTGCGGGGCGGGGAGCACAGCGAGCTGTTCAAGATTACCGAATCGTACCGGGCTGGGGCGGAGGGCAAGGCAAAGACGGAGGAGTTGATCCGCACGCTGTATTCCTTGTTGCGGGACCTGATGTTCGTCCAGTCCGGGGCGGCGGGAATGATCCGCAATACCGACATTGCCCCGGATTTGAAGCGGCTGGCGGAGTCGGCCGACTTTGACTGGATTGCGATGGCTTCCGACCGTCTGGCCGAGGTGGAGCGGGGCATGCGGAGGAATCTGCTGAGGTCGTTGTCGCTGGATGCGTTCGCGGCGGCGCTGGAGAAGTAGAAGGTCAGAATGCCAATAGTTGATTTGGACGACGGAGAACGCGCGGTCGTACGGGAGTGTCTGGAGGCTGCGGTAAATGGTCCTTTCTTCCCTGAATGGGAGTTCAGCATAATCTTTGGCCTCACGCGAGAGGAAGTGAGGCAGGTTCTAGCTTCTTGGCCTAATCTCAACGAGGGAGATGAGTCCGTTGTTCGCGCGATCAACAACTCGTTCAACAACCTACTTGGCTACCCGACGAGGCACAAGGAAGATCTGTGGCCGAAGTTCATTTCGGTGAGCGGAATCGAGCTTGCAAGGATCTTCGATAAGTGGAAGGGCCGACCGCCCCGCGCTTCTTATAAAGCGCGTGACCATTTTGACGACGCTATGTAACAACAGGCTTTCCCGCCAGTCGAACTGGCGGGCTATTGTCAGTGGTCCCTTCGGGACTTTTTACCCGGGCGGAGCTTCGCTCCGCGGACAGCCGGGGGCGGCTGTCCCCACATGAGCCCCTTTTCTCGTAACCTGTCCCAAGGGTTACCACCTAGGTCAGCAGGTTGGAGTCCAAGAGTTAAATAACACTTAGATATTTCAACAGGTTGCACGAAATTACTCCGCTGGTTCTACTCCCTTCTGAGAGATTGCCCGCCTCATGGCTGCCGCCTATAATCGTCCTACTCTGGCTTAAGGATTCTCCGTCAGGTTCCGGGTAGGAAATTGGAGGGGGTAGTTTGTCTTCGCGCCTCGTCTTGGCGCACCCTCCAAGCGAAGGTTCGGTGAAAGGGAACGCCCGGATATGCGAAAGCGCCTGCAAATCGCAATGCTGACGGCCTGTGCGGTAATCGCGACCTCCTTCTTTCCATCTTCAGCAGCAGTCCGCGTCTGGGCGGCCGAGGGCGACAGCTCGAACGGCGCGATTACCACGACCGACGAACACGGACGCAAGGTTTACGTGAACGATACCGCGCCGGCGCAAGCGCGCCCGATGCAAGCTGGGCAGCCGAAACGGTCATCGCTGATGTACTGGAGCGCCAAGGAGAACCGGTGGAAACCGGTGCCATCGGCGAATACGGCTTCCATGCAGGCGGCGCGGTCGGCGGCGGCGGAAATCAGCCAGTACTTCGTCCACGAATCGCCCAAGTCGGCAAACGCGCGCATTCTGGCGGCGAATTTCCGCGGCCGGCAGTCTTCGCCGGAAGAGGTTGACGCCGCCATCGTCATGGCCGCGGCCCGCCACAACGTGGATCCGAACCTGGTGCGGGCGGTGGTAAAAGTCGAGTCGAACTTCAATTCCAATGCGGTTTCGCGCAAAGGCGCCATGGGCCTGATGCAGCTGATGCCCTCGACGGCGCGGCAGTTGAACGTGAAGAATCCGTTTGACCCTGAGCAGAACGTGGATGCCGGAGTGCGGCACCTCAAACAGCTGCTCGAGAGCTACGGCGGCGACGTGAAACTGACCCTGGCCGCCTATAACGCGGGATCGGGCGCGGTGGCGCGCAGCGCGGGCATCCCGCACTTTGCCGAGACCCAGAACTACGTCCGGCGGATCACGAACCTCTATTACGGAGGCTTTGATTTTGGGACGTCGGGCGCATCGCGCGATCCGCTGCGGGTGCAGCGGGACGCGCGGGGTGTGCTTTACATCAGCAACACTGATTAACTTGCAGTACTTGGATTAGCAGTCTCCTGGGTACCACCAGCGGTTCGAAGGCAACGACTTCCCACTTCTCGCGCAAAAAGCGCGCGAGAAATGGGGCACCCTGGGTTCAACACAGTTCGAACGGGCCGACGAATTTGAGAATGACATTGAGCCAGCGTGGCATGGGCTGGGGAGCGCTGCTGTTGCTGCTGGCGCTGCCCGGAGCGGCGGCCCACGCCCGCGCGCACCACGGCCAATCTCATCACAGTGAAGCGTGGGCCCGCGAGCACTTCGCCGCGGCCGAGCGCATGCGGGAAGCGCTCAACGGACGTCCTTTGGCGGACCGCTCGCGCCGCGACTACCAGCGCGTCCTCAACTCGTATCGCAACGTCTATTTCGGGGCGCCGACTTCCGCGAAGGCCGATCCCAGCGTGGTGGCCGTGGCCGAGACGCTGGTGGAGATGGGCCGGCGGTTCGACGACGACAAGATCCTGAACGAGGCCATCGCGCAGTACCGGTTCCTGCGGCGGGAGTATCCGGGCAGCCGCTACCGTTGCGACGCGTTGTTCACGATCGGCGAGATTTACAAGGACGATCTCAACGATCCGCAGCAGGCGCGCACGGTGTTCGAGGAGTTTCTGCACCGCTATCCGCACAACCGCCTGGTCGAGGACGCGCAGCAGGCAGTCGCCGAACTCGACCGTCAAGCCGAGGCGGAGAAAAAAGAGGCGGAGAAAAAAGTTGAGGCGCAACATAAGCCGGCTAAGGACACGGCCGACAAGAACCGGGGCAGCAAGGATTCGGCGGCGAAGGATTCCGACGCTTCTGGCGACGCCGCCGTGGCGGAGTCGCAGGCGCGCCACGCCAGCCACCTGCCGCGCGTGACCGGAATCCGGCACTGGTCCACGCCGGACTACACCCGGGTGGCGATTGACCTGGAAAATGAAGTCAAGTTTGTTTCCCAGCGCATTGCCGATCCGGACCGCATCTTCTTCGACCTGCGCGACACCAAGCTGGCCTCGACGCTGGTGGGCAAGAGCTTTGACGTGGATGACGGGTTCCTGAAGAAGATCCGCGTGGCGCAGTTTCAGCCCGGCCGCACGCGGGTGGTGCTGGAAGTGGATGACCTCTCTGACTACGAGGCTTTTCTGCTGCCGAATCCGTACCGGCTGATCATTGATATTCACGGAAAAGACATTCACGGCAAGGACGGCAAAGTGGCGCGGGGGAAGGCTCCCCCAACGACGGCGGACGTAGAAGCTGCGCCGAAGGCGGGAAAGGCTGCCGACGGGGACGAAGACGTTGCGCCCAAGAGCACTGCGGCGAGCGCCAAGCCGGATGCATCGGCTGCGGCCGCGCAATCGGTATCCGCTGCCAAGACTGCGGGCGGCGTCAAGAAGGTCATCGTAGAAGCCGACGAGGAAGATTCTTCGCCGGCGCAAGCGGCGAAACTTGACAGTGCTGCGGGGCGTTCGCATTCGCCCGCGGCGCGGAAGACCGACAGCACTCCGGACTCGGATGTGAGCACCGCCGAGGAGAAGCCGGCAACCGATGCGCCCGCTACAAGTCATGCGCGCGGCAAGTCTTCGACGCGGCTGGCGTCGGCGGGGAACGGTGCGGACGCGGATATCCACGAGGCGAGGCCGACGGCGAGCGGCGACCGGTCGTTGATTCGTGCTCTGGGCTTGAAGATTGGCAGAATCGTAATTGATCCCGGCCATGGCGGCCACGACACGGGGACTATCGGTCCCAACGGGCTGGAAGAAAAAGATCTGGTGCTCGAAGTGGGCCGCCGCCTGGGCAAACTGCTGGAGTCGCGCCTGGGTGCGGAGGTGGTCTACACGCGGAAAGATGACACGTTCATCCCGCTCGAAACCCGCACTGCGATTGCCAACCAGCAGCGGGCTGACCTGTTCATCTCGATTCACGCCAACTCCAGCCGCGACCCGGCGGCGCGCGGAGTGGAAACCTACTATCTGAATTTCACCTCGTCGCCGGAGGCGCTGGAAGTGGCGGCGCGCGAGAATGCGGTTTCGGAAAAATCCATTTACGAACTGCAGGACCTAGTCAAGAAGATCGCGCTCAAGGAAAAGATCGAAGAATCGCGCGAGTTCGCCGGCGACGTGCAGGATTCGCTGCACAGCGGGCTGGCGGCCAAGAGTCCCGGAATCCGCAACCGGGGAGTGAAGAAAGCGCCGTTCATTGTGCTGATCGGAGCGAACATGCCGTCCATCCTGGCGGAGATTTCCTTTGTCAGCAATCCGGGCGACGAGCACCGGCTGGAGACCGGCGACTACCGGCAGCGCATCGCCGAATCGCTCTACCGGGGAATCGCCAAATACGTGAATGGACTGAGCGGCGTGAAAGTGGCCGCCAAGATGGACAAAGCCAGCGGTCAGTAAGCTTTCTGCGAGCCTGAAAGCCGCGGCTTAGGAAGGCCTGGTACACCCCCCGACGATGTGACCCGGATCACTGTGACTTTGCCGCGGGAAGTCCATCATCCAAGGCGAAGAATCCCGGCCATCATTGCGGAAGTCCGAACAAGCAAGAACGATCAGCCCGAAAAACGTGAGCAGGAGGTTCGAGATGGATAGGAGCACAGAGTGGCCATGGAGTTGGGAAGAAGAAGCGAAGTGGAAGGCGGAACTGGAAGAGCGAGATTACGACTTTCTCGATAGGTTGATGGATAGTGCGGTTGAGGGCTCAGGAGGCCGGAGCTACGTTCTCGGGCCTCCGCAGGAAGAACCCGCGGAGGATAGTCCCGAGAAATATTCGGTCACGGCGTAGAGCCGCGATAGTGCTGGGATGACGTCCAGGGCAGAATTCTGGCCTACTGCATCGAGCTGCCGACCTGCGAGAAGATGTTCCCGGCGTTGGAACCGATCAGCCGAACCGTGCCCACGACGATGACCAGGATGACCGCCAGCATCACGGAATATTCCGCGATGTCCTGACCCTGCTCGTCCGACCAAAGGCGATGGAATGTGTTGACCATAAGTTTCTCCCCTGTCTCCTATGCAACCCCGGAGGCATGAGAAACTGCCCTATCCAGAGTTGAATGAACTTTTTGTTCGGTAGAGCCCAGACCCCAGGCCTCTCCGTCCTGCGCTATTGCCTGCAACCCCACTTGAAATTCCGAGGTGCCTTTCATTTGCTTCACCCAGACGACGCGATACTGTAATTTGCGCCCGCGATAGAGCACCGTCACCTCGTCCATGACGTTCAGCATGCGGCGCACAGAACCCAGCCGGATGCCGGCCGGATTCACGTCCAGAGTGTGGGCAAGCTCCTCGAAAACCGCGCCGGAGCTGTCGGTGCCCTTAACCCTGACGGGAAGGACGGCTTTGGTCCGATTCCCCTGGCGAAGATTCGATTCCTCACTGCTCGATCGCATTTTGCACCCAGAGCTAGTTTGCCCTGAGAGGGGGCGGCTGTGAATGGCCCCGTTAGGTGGGAGCAAGGCCCGATGGTAACTAGGCTCGGAAGGGCTGCCGGATCAGCAGGTTACGAGCCTGGAAACTTTTCTTCCCGGGCTGTGGTCTAATTGAAGAAAAGGTGGTCGCGGACCGCTGATGAGACTCTCCCGTTCTGCCGGAATCGTGATGATGGTGGCGTTTCTGCTGGCCATGGCCGCCGGCACGCCTGCGGTTGCCAGTACGCCCGCAGCGCAGACTCCTGCCCCGCCTCCTCCGCCCTTGCTGCCGGGGCAATTCGGCGGGTGGCAGATGCGCGGCTCGGTCGAAACCAACCAGAATGCCGCGGCGGCGGACCCCACCAATGCGGCCGCCCTGAAGGAGTACCGATTCACCGACTTCGCCGCTGCGACCTACGTCCGCGATGACGGGCGGACGCTGAAGATCAGGGCTGCGCGTTTTGCGGATGCCTCCGGCGCGTTTGGCGCCTACACGTTCTACTTGCAGCCGGAGATGGCAAAGGAGCAGATCGGCGATCAGGGCGCATCGTTATTGGCAGGCGAGGGCCACCGCGTGCTCTTCTATCGCGGACAGGTGCTGGTGGATGCGGTGTTCAGCAAACCAACTGCGATGTCAGGCGCTGAGTTGCGCGAGCTGGCGGGAGCGCTACCGCAGGCGCCCGGAGGCGCAGGCGCCTTGCCACCGGTGCTAGAGTTCCTGCCGCGCCGCGGCTACATCGCCAACACGCAGAAATATGCGGAGGGGCCTGCCGCTCTGGCGGCGTTGGCGCCGCCGGTTTCCGCCGACATGGTGGATTTCGGTGCGAGCGCGGAAGTCACGCTCGGCCGCTACCACACGCCCAGCGGGGAAGCCCTGCTGATGCTGATTTATTACACCAACCCGCAGGTGGCGATTGAGCACTTGCGTCGCGTGGACCCGGCGCATCCACCGGCACGGGCGCAGACCGGAGTATCCACCATTGGAAACGCCGGCTCGTTTTTCTACAAGCGCACGGGGCCGATCATCGCCATTGCGGCGGGGCCAGCTTCTGAAAGGGACACGAAATCGCTGCTGGAAGCGGTGAATTACGAAGCCAGCGTCACCTGGAACCAGGCCACTGACAATCGTGATGTGCACGACTTGTACCTGCTCGTGCTCAACGTGGTCATCCTGTGCGCGGTTCTAGGAGGGTTGGCGATTGTGGCGGGCGTGGCCTTCGGCGGATTCCGCATTCTCATGAAACGCTGGTTCCCGGACAGAGTTTTCGACCGCCCCGAGCAGATGGAATTCATCTCGCTGCACCTGGCTGACACCGTCGCGCCGGCCGGATCTCCGGGCGGCGGGAGTGAACCCGAGGGACGGCAGAAGCCCTCCTGATCGCCTCTTAATCTGGGGTAAGTGCCTTTAGAAAGATCGGCTTAAGGGCTGGTTCGGGGACTCTTGTCTCACATTGCTACACTTTTTCCCGATATTGACTGTTCTTGTAAAATGTTGAAAACAAAGACATTTATTTCGGAAAAATCGCTTGACACCCCGGTTTTTCGGCTCATAAGATTTCGGCAGAAAGTTTTGACGGAATTTAAAGCCTCCGTTGGAACTATTCTCCCTTGAAGAAGAGGCCACCTAGTTGCCGGGTGGCCTTTTCGTTTTTGTATTTCTCATGCGCCCTGGGAGTAAACTCACTGCGATGTGTGACGCAACCGGGAACTGTTTTGTGTTTCCTGCGTATCTTCCATTGAGAAGCTGAGCATTCAGACGTTGAGAAGTTTTGATTCGGCGGTTTGTGAAGGGCATAGATTCCGGGTCGCGATTGCGAGGGAGGCTCCAGATGTTCTGCGATGGATGTGGCGCAGCAGTTCAGGCGGGCCAGGGATTTTGCAGCAAGTGCGGCAAGCAGATCGTGGGCCCCGTCCTGGTCGGACAGCCGTTCGCGGGCCGGGTGCAGAATCACGTGCATCTGCTGGGCATTTTGTGGCTGGCCATCTCGGCCTTCAACGCGCTGGGCGGCGTGTTTCTGCTTATGCTCGGCACGACTTTATTTCCGCACCTGCGCGAGCTGGACAAAGTTCCGCCGGACGTTCCCGTCGGCTTCCTGACCTCACTGTTTACTACGCTCGGGATTCTCGTGCTGGCCAAGGCGGCTTGCGGATTCGCCGCGGGGTACGGATTGCTGCATCGCGAGCCCTGGGCGCGCGTTGTCGCGCTGGTGCTGGCGTTCATCTCGCTGTTTAACATCCCGTTCGGCACCGCGGTTGGCGTGTACACCATGTGGGTGCTACTGCCCGGCGAGTCGCAGAAAGAGTACGACGGGCTGGTGGCAGCGCACGCGGCGTAGGTCTTTACGCTCAGAATGGAGTGCGAGTGCCCGGAAGCCGCCCTCGAACTTGCACTCGACCCGCTTTACGCTTTGCTCCCTGCCATTTAAAATCGAAAACAGGCCGACGTAGCTCAGTTGGTAGAGCAGCCGATTCGTAATCGGCAGGTCACCAGTTCAAGTCTGGTCGTCGGCTCCATCCTTCCTTTTTGCCCCTGAATTGGTGCGCTTTTTGCCCCCTCCACTTTCGTGCCATACCTGGCACTGAGGAGCCATTTACCGGATTAGGCCGCAGGGTTAGAGTGTTTCTCGAGCAGCACTTGGGGGAGGGCTGATCAACAAACGTCCCGAGACTCAAATCGAGTCTGGGGCGTTTTGTTTTGCGCGTGAAAATCAGGGTCAGCTATCAGGGGTCTGGGGCTAGGGGTCAGGGGCACCCTTGCTGACCACTGATCGCTAATCATCCGCTCACTGATCCGACGCCGACGCGGATTTTGCTGGTACGACCTTTGGACCGGCGAATGGCACGAGGGAGCCATTTACCGGATTCGAGGTCCGAGTTAGATTGTTGTTGAGCAGCACTTGGGGGAGGGCTGATCAGCAGACGTCCCACGACTCAATCGAGTCTGGGGCGTTTTGTTTTGCGCGGGAAAACCAGTGGCCAGTGATCAGTGGCTAGTGGCCAGTAGTTGGCGACAGAGACCAGGGATTACTGATTACTGAGCACTGGTCTCTGATCTCCCGTGGTTTCCGTGGGTACGTCCTTCGTAGGGGCTAATGGCACGAGCGAGCCATTTACCGGATTCGGGGTCAGAGTTAGATTGTTCTTGAGCAGCACTTGGGGGAGGGCTGATCAACAGACGTCCCACGACTCAAATCGAGTCTGGGGCGTTTTGTTTTGCGCGCGAAAATCAGTGGCCAGTGATCAGTGGCTAGTGGTCAGCGGTCAGGGTTTACTGATCACTGATCACTGACCACTAACCACTAATCTGCCAATGCGCCGCTCCGGCTACCTTCCCGCGCTCGATGGTGGTAGATTGTCCATTCCGCTCTTCTTTGCCGTGCCAGACGCCGCTGTGCCGCAGATCGCCCAAGGAGCAGGGTTATGCCTGTCCAGCTTGCCCGCCGTGAATTTCTTCTGGGAATGGTGGTTCTGACGGCTGCCGAGGCTTTGGCCCACTTCGCCCCTTCGGATTCTTCTACCTCGCCCTTCCGCATTTCCGTCATCAATGACGAAATCTCGCAGGACTTCGGTCACGCCTGCGAGATCGCGGCGCGCGAATTCGGCATGGGATGGATCGAACTGCGCAGCATGTGGAAGAAGAACATCGTCAACCTCGACGAGAAGGAAGTCGCCGAGGCGCGGCGGATTCTGGAAAAATACCGGCTGCAGGTGACCGACATCGCCAGCCCGCTGTTCAAAGTGGACTGGGCGGGAGCGCCAATATCGAAATTCAGCGAGCGCAATGATTTCCGGGCCGACTTCACGTTCGCCCAGCAGGATGAAGTGCTGGAGCGCGCCATCGAAATGGCCAAAGCTTTCCAGGCCGATCGTGTGCGCTGCTTCGATTTCTGGCGGCTGGAAAATCAGGCTCCGTATCGCCCTGCCATGAACGAGAAGTTGCTAGGGGCGGCCAATAAGGCGGGCCAGAAGGGGATTACGCTGCTGCTGGAGAATGATTCTTCGAATAACACAGCGACGGGGGCGGAAGCGGCCAAAGTTCTCGATGCGGTGAAGTCTCCCTATCTCATGCTGAACTGGGATCCGGGCAACGCCGCTGCCAGCGGGGAGATTTCCTACCCGGATGGCTACAATCTTCTGCCCAAAGACCGCATTGGGCACTGCCACTGCAAGGACGCCGTCAAGAAGCACAAGGGCTACGACTGGGCTCCGATGGGCGGGGGCATCATTGACTGGCTGGGGCAATTCAAGGCGCTCAAGCGCGACGGCTACCACTTCGCCGTCAGTCTTGAAACTCACTGGGGCGGGGGCGGGTCGCCGGAAGAATCGTCGCGGCGGAGTTGGGCGGGGATGAAGAAGCTGCTTCAGGGAGCCGAGGCATTGTAAAATCCCCACTTCTCACGCAAAGAACGCGTGAGAAATGGGGCACCCGACGCGTGAGAAATTGGGTACCCGGCACGAGAGGGGACTATGACCGATCAAACCAGACGCAGTTTTCTGAGACAGGCAGCGTTGGGAACCGCGGCGGTGCTGGCTTATCCGTCGGCGACCGTGCTCGGGGCGAACGACCGCATTCGCGTGGGCATGATCGGCGTGGGCGACCGCGGGAACGATCTGCTGGGGGAAGTGAAGGGGATTCATGGGGTCGAGATCGTGGCCATGGCGGACGTGTACAGCCGGCGGCGCGACGAGGCCAAGCGCAGGGTGGACGGGATTCAGACCTTCGACGATCACCGCCGGCTGCTCGATCTGAAGGATCTCGACGGCGTCATTGTAGCCAGCCCACTGCACACGCATGTCCGGCATTTCCTGGATACTCTGGCTGCCGGAAAGGACCTCTACGCGGAGAAGACCATGGCCTGGTCCATTCCCGAGGCCGAGAAGTGCCTGGCGGCGGCGAAGGACTCGGGTCGCGTGGTGCAGATCGGGCTGCAGTATCAGAGCTCGGGCGCACTGTTCGACGCGCAACAGTGGATCAAAGACGGCTGGCTGGGAAAGGTCACGCATGTCGAATCCTGGATGAGCCGCAACACTCCTCACGGAAAAGGGCAGTGGGTGCGTCCGGTGCCTTCGGACTGCACGGCACAGAACGTGAACTGGAGCGCGTTTCTCAACGGGCGTCCCGACCGGCCGTTCGATCCTTTCCGGCTGATCAACTGGCGCCTGTTTTGGGAGTTCTCCGGCGGGAATGTGGCTGAAAATATGGTGCACCAGATGGCTTGGATCATGACCGCGCTCGACCTGCCGCTGCCCTCGGCCGCGTACATGTCGGGCGGTGTGTTCTCGGAAAAAGACGGACGCGAAGTGCCCGACACGATCGCGGTGACGCTCGACTTCCCCAAGGATATCGTTGTGACCTGGCAGTCCACGTTCAGCAACAAGCACTACGAACTGGGCGACCGCATTCTGGGCAGCGATGGCACGATTGAACATCATTTTGACGAGGCGGCGCGATACTTCCCGGAGAGGGTGAACCGTCCCAGCGGAGAAGACACGCGGGGCACGACGCATGACCAGAACCACATGCGCAACTGGATTGAATGCATGCGGAGCCGCAAACAGCCGAATGCTCCGGCGGAGATCGGCTACCGGTCGGCGGTGGCGGTGCACATGGCAAATCTGTCGTACAAGAACAAACGGAGGCTCACGCTGGAGGAGGCGAAAGCAATCACGCCGGAGTTCTAGCGCGGTGGACAGCTGGCCCCATCTTCCAGTTCCCGATCTGATCTGTTACCGTATGCAGTCCGCTTTTTGTGGGTCCGGTGTGACGGATGTCACAGAATCTCGCAGGGGCCCCGTGAAAGCATTGCCCCGCGCAACCGGAAATGGCCCCTGTGGCAGAGTTGCCTGACCGGCACGGAAAGGACGAGAGCCGCGTGATCGTCGGAGTTCCGAAAGAAAGCTATCCCGGGGAACGGCGGGTTGCACTCGTTCCCATGGTCCTTCCCAGTCTCACCAAAGCTGGGCTCGAGGTGGTCGTGGAAGCCGGGGCCGGGGAGCAGGCCGGCTACCCCGACGCCGCCTACGCGGAAAAAGGCGCTAAGATTGTGCCCGATCGCGCTTCGGTCTTTAGCGCCGCCGACATTGTTGTGCAGGTGCTCTGCTACGGCTCCAACGACCTTACCGGCAAAGCCGACCTTCCCCTGATGCGCCGCGGACAGGCCCTGATCGGATTCCTGCGGCCTCTGGGCTCGGCCGAAGTGGTCCAGCAGATCGCCCAGGCCGGGGTTGCGGCGTATTCGGTAGAATTCATGCCGCGCACCACGCGCGCTCAGAGCATGGACGCGCTTTCCTCGATGGCCACCTGCTGCGGCTACAAGGCGGTATTGCTGGCGGCAGAAACCTCACCGCGCATTTTCCCCATGATGACTACAGCCGCCGGCACCGTCACCCCGGCGCGCGTTTTCGTGATCGGCGCGGGCGTGGCCGGACTGCAGGCGATCTCAACGGCGCGGCGCCTGGGCGCCGTGGCATCGGCCTACGACATGCGCCCCGCTGCTAAAGAACAGGTGCAGAGCCTGGGCGGACGCTTCATCGAATTGCCCATCGAGGCCAAGGACGCGCAAGACGCGCGCGGCTACGGTACCGCGCAGGACGAAACCTTTTACGCCCGCCAGCGCGAACTGCTCACCCGCGTGGTGGCGGAAAGCGATGTGGTCATCACCGCGGCGGTTATCCCGGGCAAGAAGTCGCCCGTGCTGATCACGGCCGACATGGTCAAAGGGATGGCCCCCGGTTCGGTCATCGTGGACCTGGCTGCCGAGCGTGGCGGCAATTGCGAACTGACCCGCACGGGTGAGACGGTGAAAGTACACGGCGTGACGATCATCGGCGCCATCAACTTCGCCAGCAGCGTTCCCTACCATGCCAGCCAGATGTACGCCCGCAACCTTACCAACTATCTGCTGTACATGGTGAAGAACGGCAAACTGCAGCAGAACCCGCAGGATGAAATCATTCGCGAGACCATGATCACGAGTGGCGGAGAGGTCGTAAATGCCCGGGTTCGCGAATTCTTCAAAATGCCGGCGCTGGCGCCGGCGGGCGGGTAGCCACTCCGCTCAGGATGACAACGTAACGGAATGGAGTTACACATGGGTTCCAACATCATTGATGCGCTGTTCGTATTCATGCTGGCGGCCTTCATTGGATTCGAAGTGATCCGCCACGTCTCGCCCTTGCTGCACACTCCGCTGATGTCGCTCACCAACGCCCTCGATGCGATCGCGGTCGTCGGCGCGATAGTTCTCGTAGGCGAGAAGAAAAGCACATTTGCGACCGTGCTGGGTGTGATCGCCATCGTCGCCGCCACCAGTAATGTGGTGGGCGGATTTTTCATCACCGACCGCATGCTGCGGATGTTCAAGACCAGCCGTCCGACCAATAAGTAACTGAGCGCCATCATGACTGAGTTTGCCGGAAGCCAGTACCTCATCGAAATCATTTACCTCATCGCCAGCGCCCTGTTCATTCTTTCGCTGAAGTGGATGAGTTCTCCTGCCACGGCCCGCCACGGCATTCTGGCCGGCGAAATCGGCATGGTGCTGGCCATCGCCGGCACTCTGCTCCACCACGGCATCATTGACTACAAATGGATCATCATCGGGCTCGTCCTGGGCTCGGGCATTGGCGTCCCGCTGGGCATGGTGCAGATGACCGCGGTTCCGCAGCGGACCGCGCTCAGCCACGCCTTTGGTGCGCTTTGCGTCACGCTGGTGGGCACCGCCGAGTTCTACCTGCGCAGCCCCGACGTTCCCAAGTTCATGATGTCGGTGCTCTCGATGGAGGTGATCCTCGGAGGCCTGACCTTCACCGGCAGCTTGATCGCCGCGGGTAAATTGCAGGAGATTCTCCCGCAGCGCCCGATTACCTACAAAGGCCAGAACCTCGTCAACCTGGCTTTACTGGCGGTTGCCATCGTGCTTGCGGTTTACCTTGTTATTCATCCCGAAGCAAAGCAGTTCTTTCCAGTCATGATCGGTATCGCTCTCCTGGTCGGCATCTTCCTGGTGATCCCAATCGGCGGTGCCGACATGCCGACGGTCATCTCGCTGTTGAACTCCTACGCCGGACTTTCTGCGGCGGCTATGGGATTCGTGCTGAACTCCAAGCTGCTGATCATTGCGGGTGCGCTTGACGGATCGTCGGGCTTCATCCTCTCCGTGATCATGTGCAAGGCGATGAACCGGTCGTTTACGAACGTGCTGTTCGGCGCGTTCGGCCAGGTACAAGCTTCCGCGGCGGGCGCTCAGGAAGCGAGGACCGTCCGGAGCGCCACGCCGGAGGAAGCCGCTGCGATTCTTGCGGCGGCGAACAAGGTGGTGGTCGTGCCGGGTTACGGCATGGCCGTCGCCCAGGCGCAGCACAAAGTGCGCGAACTGTATGACTCCCTCACGAAGAAAGGTGTCGAAGTCCGCTTTGCCATCCATCCCGTGGCCGGACGAATGCCCGGCCACATGAACGTGCTGCTCGCCGAAGCCGACATTCCCTACGACCGTCTTATCGAAATGGACGAGATCAACGGCGACTTCCCCCAAACCGACGTGGCGTTGGTCATTGGAGCCAACGACGTGACCAACCCTGCTGCCCGCACCGACCAGTCGAGCCCCATCTTCGGCATGCCCATCCTCGACGTGGACAAGGCCCACACAGTCATGGTGATCAAGCGCAGCATGAACCCGGGCTTCGCCGGGATTGACAACCCGCTCTACTACCTCGAGAACACGCTGATGCTGTTCGGAGACGCGAAGCAGTTTGTCGGCGCGATTGTGCGGGAGTTGAGCGGGGGACACTAGGAGTAAACTGCTGACAAGAGGGCGACTTATGCGCCGCGTGTGAACGATCTTCTTCTTGTTACTACTAGCATTCGTGCTGGCACATTCTCAGGACGACCATACCCCGAGTTTCAGACCAAAGGACGGATTCGTGCCCAACAAGGAAACGGCGATCAAGGTTGCGGAAGACGTGCTGGTACCCGTGTATGGGGAAAAGCAGATTCTATCTGAGCGCCCATTCCATGCCGAGTTGAAGGGGGGTGTATGGACCGTCTCGGGAACGCTGCATTGCGGGGCGCCGTTGTGCGCGGGTGGTACGGCGGAGGTAAGAATTTCCAAGAGTTCTGGGGAAATTCTCGGTATGATTCACTATAAGTAACTTGGGTTTGGGAAGTGACCGGCGGGTACGGTGAGCTCACGGTTTTATGTCGCTATCGAATCACATCATCGTTCGTGATCCCGACGTGCTCGGCGGCACGCCCGTTTTCCGTGGGACGCGGGTTCCGTTTCAGGCCTTACTCGATTATCTCGAAGGTGGGCAAACCCTGGACGAGTTCCTTGATGATTTTCCGACCGTGACCCGCGAAGCCGCCGTTCATGCCCTTGAGCACGCCAAGTCGCTGGTTGTTGGCCAACTGGGATGAGGCTGCTACTCGACGAATGTGTCCCCAGAAAATTCAGGAACTTGCTGCCTGGCCATGATTGCCGCACTGTGCCCGAAGAGGGGCTGGCGGGCAAGAAGAATGGAGAATTGCTGTCGCTTGCGGAGAAATCAGGGTTTGAAGTCTTTCTGACGCTCGACCGCGGTCTGGAGTACGAGCAAAACCTCCGCCAAAAATGCATTGCCGTAATCTTGATCTATCCTAAATCAAGCCGCCTGGCGGACCTGTCGCCTCACAGCCCAGAAATTCTGCGAGCGCTTCGTTCCATCCAGCCCGGTGACCTTGTGAAGGTAGGCTGAGACGGAATTCCATATGCGGACCGCATTTTTTGCTAGCATGGGTTTTTTTTTGGCGTGCTTTTCCACTGCGCAAACCCAGCCCCAACTGAACCTCATGCCCATGCCCGCCAACGTGCAGCCCGGCAGCGGGCAACTGCCGATCAATGCTTCGTTCTCGGTCGGCGTGACCGGTTTTCACGACGCCTCGCTGGATCGGGAAGTGCAACGATTCGTCGGCCAGCTTTCGCGGCAGACGGGAATTCCGTTCTGGCCCAAGCCCGGCGCTGCTCGGACGCTGCAGATACACGCCGAACACCGCCGCGAAGCCGTGCAGAAACTCGGGGAGGACGAATCGTACGAATTGACGGTTACCTTTTCGGGAGCGAAGCTGGCGGCGCCAACGCCGCTCGGCATCCTGCACGGGCTCGCGACCTTTCTACAACTCGTCCAAATCACGCCGAATGGATTCGCCGCCCCAGCCGTTACGATCAGGGACCAGCCGCGCTTTCCCTGGCGTGGCCTGCTGATTGACGTCAGCCGACACTTTATTCCTCTCGATGTGCTCAAGCGCAACCTCGACGGAATGGCCGCCGTGAAAATGAATGTCCTGCACTGGCATCTTTCCGACGATCAGGGATTCCGTGTGGAAAGCAAAGTATTTCCCAAACTGCACGAGATGGGCTCCGATGGCATGTACTACACGCAGGCAGAGATTCGCGACTTTCTGGCCTATGCGCATGATCGCGGCATCCGCGTGGTTCCGGAGTTTGACATCCCCGGCCACAGCCGTTCGTGGTTCCTCGGGTATCCCGACCTGGCCAGCGGTCCCGGTCCGTATACGCTCGAGGGCGGCGGCATTGATCCAGCCATGGATCCCACGCGGGATACGACTTACAAGTTTCTGGAGAAATTCATTGCCGAGATGTCCAGGCTTTTTCCAGACGCCTACTTTCACATTGGCGGGGACGAGGTGAACGGCAAGCAGTGGGATGCCAATCCGCAGATCCAGGCGTTCATGCACGCGCACGGTATGAAAAACAATCAGGATCTGCAGGCCTACTTCAACCAGCGGCTGCAGAAGATTGTGGCGAAGAATCGCAAGATCATGGTCGGGTGGGACGAGATTCTGCATCCCGATTTGCCCAAGACGATCGTGGTGCAATCCTGGCGCGGGCAGCAGTCGCTGGCCGCCGCGGCGAAACAGGGCTACAGCGGCCTTCTTTCGTTCGGCTACTATCTCGACCTGATGTGGCCCGCGGCGCGGCATTATGCGGTTGATCCAGTGGCCATGCCGGATGCGGCCACGACTCTCAACTCGGAGGAGCAGCGCCGCATCCTTGGCGGCGAGTCCTGCCAGTGGGCGGAGTGGGTAACGCCGGAAAACATTGATTCGCACATTTGGCCGCGCAACGCGGTTATAGCCGAGCGCCTGTGGTCTCCGCAGGAGGTCAAGGACGTCGCGTCCATGTACGCGCGGATGAACGCCGTTGGTCTCAACCTCGAATGGTTGGGCCTGACCCACAGGTCGGCGCGCACCCACATGCTGCATCGGATGGCCGGCAGCGCGGATATTTCCGCGCTCCGTGTTCTTGCCGACGTGGTCGAACCGGTCAAGGACTACAACCGTTGGGACGATGCGAAGCAAGGCCCCATCGATTTCCACGCGCCGCTGAATGAGTTGATCGACGCAGTCTATCCCGAGAGCGACGTGGCACGGAATTTCGCGAATCTGGTGCAGGCGTTCGTGCAGGGCGGTTGCAAAGATCAGGCCGCCGAAGCGCAGATTCGGGCGCAGTTGGTTATCTGGCGCGCTAACCATGCGAAGCTGCAGCCGTTGCTCGTTCAGTCTTTTCTTCTTCAGGAGGCCGCGCCCATCTCGATGTATCTCTCTGGCCTCGGTGAGGCGGGACTGCACGCTCTCGAGAGTCTCGATAAGGGCGAACCGACGCCGGAAAAGTGGCGTGCGGCGCAGCACGTCGTCTCAACCGCAGCCCAAGGCCCGGAAGCCGGTTTGCTATTGATGGTGGCCGCTCCGGTGCAGCAATTAGTCGAGGCGAGTGCAAGCCAGCCGCCGCACAACTGAAGGGCGCCCGCGACCGAGGTACTGGCTCCAAGCTGTCGTTACCTCGGTCTCGCGGGAGGGCGGACAATGTGTGCGCGCATGATATTCTAATAACACCAGCTGCGTACCGTCTTGGCGGAATTCCCCGCAGTTCCTGAAGTATCCAGAAGAAGAGAAGCCGGAAATCATGCTTTCAGTCAGCAATGTGTCCATGCGCTACGGCGCCAAAGTACTGTTTGACGAGGTCTCGACGGCGTTTACGCCGGGCAAGCGCTATGGTCTGACCGGGCCCAACGGCGCCGGCAAATCCACGTTCATGAAACTGCTCAGCGGCGAACTGGAGCCGCAAAAAGGGACAGTGGTCCGCCCGCGTAAACTCGGCGTGCTCAACCAGGACCAGTTTGCCTTCGACGCCTACTCCGTGATTGACACCGTCATCATGGGCAACAAACGGCTGTGGGCGGCCATCCAGGAGCGCGACGCCATCTACGCCAAACACGACATGACCGACGCCGATGGCATGAAGCTGGGAGAACTGGAAGGCATTGTCGGCGAAGAAGACGGCTACACGGCGGAGAGTGATGCGGCCATTCTGTTGCAGGGGCTCGACATTGCCGACGAGTTGCACACGCGCAAGATGAGCGAACTGCAGGGCGGGCAGAAAGTCCGCGTGCTGCTGGCGCAGGCGCTGTTCGGGCATCCGCAGGCGCTGCTGCTGGACGAACCCACGAACCACCTCGACCTGGATTCGATCCACTGGCTGCAGGGATTTCTCAACGTTTACGACGGCGTGGTCATCGCCATCTCGCACGACCGCCATTTCCTGAACAGCATTTGCACCCACATCGCCGACATTGACTACCAGACGATCATCACCTACACCGGCACCTACGACGATATGGTCGTGGCCAAGACCCAGGTGCGGTCGCAGATCGAATCGCAGAACGCGCAGCGCGAAAAGAAGATCGCGCAGTTGAACGAATTTATCGCGCGCTTTGCGGCCGGAACGCGGTCGAGTCAGGTGCAGTCGCGCCGCAAGGAAGTGGAACGACTGCAGGTGACCGAACTGGCCAAATCCAACATCCAGCGCCCGTTCATCAAGTTTGAGCAGAAGCGGCCCTCGGGCAAGCACATCCTCGAAATCGAGCATCTGGGCAAGGCGTACGGCGAGAGACAGGTCATTCGCAACTTCACCGCCAGCATCACGCGGGGCGAGCGAATCGCTCTTATGGGACGCAACGGGGCGGGGAAGACGACGCTGGTGAATGCCCTGCTGGCGAATTCTCCCACCACGCCTGAAGCTGAACTGCGCAAGACCAGCGGCTATGACGGCGTCTTCGTGGATTCCGGCAAAGTCATCTGGGGGCACGAAGCCTCGATCGGCTACTTTGCCCAGGACCACCGCAGTCTCATCGCAACCGGAACGACCGCAATCGAGTGGCTGCACCAGTGGAACCCCGCCGCCGTCACCGAGGAACTGCGCGGAATCCTGGGGCAGATGTTGTTTGCCCGCGAGGAAGCGACGAAATCCACCACCGTTCTCTCCGGCGGGGAAGCGGCGCGCCTCCTTTTCTGCAAGCTGATGCTGCAGAAGCCGAACGTGCTGGTGCTCGACGAACCCACCAACCACCTCGATCTGGAATCCATCAATGCGCTGAACATCGCGCTGCAGCGCTATCACGGCACCGTGCTGCTGGTGACCCACGACCACGATCTGATTGACGAGGTCGCTACCCGCATCTGGCATTTCGAGAGCGACCACAAGATCACCGACTTCAAGGGCACCTACGAGGACTACCAGGCGGCGGTTGTAGTCTAGGCCGCGCAAGGCAGTTCGCGGTTGCGACCTTTGCACCATCCCCGCTGCACGTGAATCAACCAGGTTCTCCACAGGTTTCCACAAGGATTGCGGTTGCGTTTGCAGCCGCAATTTGAAGATAATGGCCGCGAACGTTTCTGCGGCCGCAGGGCGCAGTCCATTAGCCGTGTACAGCCGAACGGACATACTCAGGATTCTCCACGTTACGCCGCGCCAGTTGGCCAACTGGGAGCGGAACGGGCTGGTAACGTCCGCCGAAACCTATTCCTTCGCCGATCTGCTGGAACTCAAGAAAGTGCGCGACCTGTGCGCCATGAGCGTGCGCCCGGCCACGATCCGCCAGTCGCTCGAGGCCATGCGCAAGCAGGCCTCCGGGGTGGAAAAGCCCCTGCTCGAAGCCGGGGCGTGGTCCACGGCGAAGCATCGAGTGGCCTTCCGGCACGATGGTAAGCTGCTGGAGCCGATTGCGGGTCAGTTCCTGATGGACTTCTCGGAGCGGGAAAGGGTAGTGACCAGCACGCCGGTGCCGACGCCCGAGCCCAGCCCGCGCGAGCACGAGGCCGCCGCCTGTTTTGCCCGCGGCATCGCGCTGGAGGAGGATCCCAACACACAGGGCGAAGCCATTGCCGAATATCACCGGGTGTTGGAGATTGAACCCGCGCATGCGGCGGCGCACATCAACCTGGGCACGCTCTACTACAACCGCCAGGATTTTGCCCTGGCCGAGAAACACTACCGCGAGGCCATCGAGGCCGATCCGCGTTACGCTTTGGCCTACTTCGATCTGGGCAATGTGCTCGATGAGACCGGCCGGGTGCAGGAAGCGATCCAGACCTACAAGACCGCGCTGCAACTGGCTCCGACGTATGCCGACGCGCATTACAACCTGGCGCTGGCCTACGAAAAGCTGCGCGAGCCGCGCAAGGCGCTGAAGCACTGGCAGTCCTACATCAAACTCGACACCGCGGGCCCGTGGTCCGTGCATGCCCGCAGCCAGATCAAGCGGATTCTGCAGGCGGACGGGCTGAGGTTAGTCCATAACGCCGCCCGCAACTGATATTCTTCTCCGAGCGAGCTTTCCGGGTTCCTCATTGTTCACTCAAACAAGGGAGTAAGACTGTGAAAACACGCCTTGCCTGCTGTCTGTATGGCTTCGTCCACGTCTGCGCGGTGGTGCTGATTGCGGCTGCAGCGATTGCGCAAACCTCCGTGCCGGCATCAGAAAAAGCGGCAACCGAGCGGGCCGAGGCGCTCCGCCTGGTGGATGCCTGGCTCGGCAGCGTGCAGGTGTATCAGCACATCCCTGCCATTTCCGCCGGCGTCGTGGCCGGAGACGATCTGGTCTGGGCCAGGGGGTACGGGACGATTGACGCCGAACACAAAATCCCGGCTTCTGCGAAGACCATCTACTCGATCTGCTCGATCTCGAAGCTATTCACTTCGGTCGCCCTGATGCAGCAGTACGAAGCGGGCAAGGTGCGGCTCGATGAGCCCATCACGACCTATCTTCCCTGGGCCAAACTCAAGGACACAGGTGAAGACAGCGTCCCGATCACGGTGCGCGGCATTCTTTCCCACTCGGCGGGGCTGCCGCGGGAGTCGGAGTTTCCCTACTGGTCGGGGCCGGATTTCTCGTTTCCCACCCAGGCCCAGATTCGAACCACGATTGCGATGCAGGCTCCGCTTTACTCCGCCGAGCGTTATTTCCAGTACAGCAACTTAGGGCTGACCTTGGCGGGCGAGATCGTGGAGCAGGTTTCAGGCGAGCCATACGCCCAGTACGCCAAAACCCATGTGCTCGATCCGCTCGGCCTGAGCGACACTCGCCCATCCATGCCCATGGCGCTGTATGGAACACGCCTCGCCGTCGGCTATGGCGCGCTCAAACGCGAGGGCACGCGCGATTTGTTGAAGCCCTTCGATATCAAAGGCCTCGCTCCTGCCGCTGGCTACACTTCGACCGTGGAGGACCTCGGCAAATTCGCTTCCTGGCAGTTCCGTCTGCTGCGCACTGGGCAGCCAAACCTGTTAAAGGCTTCCACCTTGCGAGAAATGCAGCGCGTGCAGTTCATGGATCCGAACTGGAAGACCAGTTGGGGCCTTGGCTTCGCCATTGTCCACAAGGACAAAGACACGTTTGTGGGACACGGAGGCGCGTGTCCCGGTTACAAGACCTCCCTAAACATGCGCAATCAGGATGAACTGGCTGCGATCGTGATGGACAACGGGTCGGAGGGGGCGGGAGCTTTTTCGGAAGGAGTTTTCGCCATCCTGGACAAGCGCAAGGGCTATGAGTTCAAAGCGCCCGCCCCGGCGACCGGCGTGGATCTCGAGGCATACTCCGGTCGCTACTCCGAACAGCCGTGGGGATCGGAGTCGGTCATTGTGCCCTGGGCAGGAGGGTTGGCCTATCTATCGCTGCCAACCACGAACCCGGCGGAAGGAATCATGTTCCTCAAACCCAAAGGCGGCGATGTGTTCCGGCGGGTGCGGGACGACGGCAGCGAAGCGGAGGAAGTGAAATTTCAGCGCGACGCATCGGGAAAGGTTACCAGCTTTATGCATTTCAGCAATCCCACGCTTCGTCTGCCGGAGGAGGCGCAGAAGGTCAGCCGTCCGTAAGTTTTTGTTGTGGCTCAGGGTGTCTCAACCACTAAAGACACGAAGTCGCACGAGGAAAATCCGGGAAGACCTTCGTGATCGTGCCCTTGGTGGTTATTTTTCTCTGCCCGAGACCGCCGAGAGGGCGTTCCATTGCGGGTAGTGCCTCAGTTTGAAATGTCATAGGGTAGATCGCTAGCACGGCCTGTGGCATACTCGGTTCGTGGCCAAACGTCCGCGCGATCCCCGTCCAGCTTGCAAAGCAAGTATTCGATATCGCTATTGGCGAAGCTGAGGACACGGTGAGCGAATCCAAGCGGCATCCATCCCCCAACCGGGCCCGTACGAGAAACGAATTTCAAATTGAGGTGACCCCGGATGGTTGTTAAGTTCCCCGTGATTGTTTGCCTTATGGGAGCAGTCAGTTGGTTTTGGCTGACGGCTAAGCTGCGTCGCTTCAAAGTCCGAGAGAAACCTCCGGCTTCGCGCGCCCATTTATCACAGGAAGAGAGGCAGCGCCAAATTGTCGCGGGGAGCTGGATAACCTTTGCCGGAGCTTGCGTTTTCCTAGTCGGAGGTTTGGTGCTCCTTTGGCTGGAAAATTCAAACTGATGCACTACCCCATTGCCCCCTTCGTCCCGCCATCCCGATTCCAAGTGCTAGAATTATGAGTTTCCTAACGTCGCCCGCGAAGGTGTTCCCATGCCCGAAACCACGCTGCAGGCCGCCCCTCCTACCCCGCTGACCACGCTCACCGAAGATGAGATTCTTTTCCGCGACAATATCCGCCAGTTTGCCGACGAAAAGATCCGTCCGCTGGTCAAGGAGATGGATGAGAAGGGAGTTTTCGACAAGGATCTCATTCACGACTTCTTCCAACTTGGGTTGATGGGGATCGAAATCCCCGAGGAATACGGTGGAGGCGGCGCCAAGTTCTTCGAAGCGATTCTGGCAGTGGAAGAACTCTCGCGCGTGGACGCTTCCGCCGGCGTTGTCGTGGACGTGCAGAATACGCTGGTCAACAACGCACTGCTGCGATGGGGCAACGAGGGGCAGAAGAAGCGCTACCTGCCGAAGATGGCCGCCGACACCGTTGGGGCGTACGCGCTGAGTGAAGCGGCATCCGGCTCAGATGCCTTTGCCTTGCAGACGCGCGCCGGACGGAAAGGTCCCGACTATGTGCTGAACGGCCGCAAGCTATGGATCACCAACAGCAAGGAAGCGGGATTGTTCGTGCTGTTCGCCACGCTCGATCCGGCGGCGGGGTATAAGGGCATCACGGCCTTCCTGGTGGAGAAAAGCTTCCCGGGATTCGCCGTGGGCAAGAAGGAAGACAAGCTCGGCATTCGGGCATCGTCTACCTGCGAGCTGATTCTGGAAGACTGCCGCGTGCCCGCGGAAAACGTGCTGGGCGAGCCCGGCAAGGGCTACAAGATTGCCATTGAAACGCTGAACGAAGGGCGCATCGGCATCGGGGCGCAGATGATCGGACTGGCTCGCGGCGCCTGGGAGTTTGCCTGCAAGTACGCGCAGGAACGCAAGCAGTTCGGCAAGGCCATCGCCGAGTTTCAGGGCATCCAGTTCCAGATCGCGCAAATGGCCACCGAAATCGAGGCCGCGCGGCTGATGGTGTATAACGCCGCCCGCATGAAGGATGCCGGCGTCAACTTTGTGAAAGAAGCCGCCATGACCAAGCTGTTCGCTTCGCAGGTGGCGGAGCGCGTCACCTCGCTGGCCATTGAAATCTACGGCGGCTACGGATTCACGAAAGATTATCCGGTGGAAAAATACTGGCGCGACGCCAAGATCGGCAAGATCTACGAGGGCACGTCGAACATGCAACTGGCCACGATCGCCAAGCTGGTGCTGGGAAAGTAGGACTTGCGACTTCCGATCTCTACTGCTGCGGATTGAAATGCAGTTCGATGAGCTCTTTGGACTCCGCTCCCGCTGGGGCGAACTTCCATTGCATGATGGCGTCCTGTGCCGCTTGAATCAGCAGGGGGCTGCCGCCTACGGGCTCGACTGATTTCACCTTCCCGTCCGGTGCAACCACGGCAAACACCTTTACGGTTCCAGAGAGGTTCATGCGCTTGGCAACCTCGGGATACCTGGGCATGGTTTTTCGGACGACCGGGCGCACTGTGTCGCTGGATTGAGCCGGAGCCGGTGCTGCGGGTCCCAGACAACACAAGAGAAGGAGAGAAAGCACCAGCGAGCCTCGCCTCCGCATGTTGCGATTCCTCGGGGAAAGAATTCTGACCACTGAGGCGATCCTAAAGAAGGCAGTATCTACCTGCCAGTAACCGAAGTAACGGTGAAGGCAAGATGGGTATTCCCAGCTCTGAAGATGAGGAATGCAGGCCTTCCGCGGGCCGGGCGGATGTCTGCTGCGCCAAAATCCGTGGAAAGCCGCTCTGGACAGGCGTTCTGGCCCGGGTGGGAGGCGAGGCAGGAAGCAAATCTCTGTTGCCCAAAATGTGCACCGAGTTGCACTTGAGGCGGCCCCGAACTCCCCGGTCGGCACTTCTATCCGGCTTCAAATCAATCGCTTAGGTGACGGTACTCCATTGGTTTGCTGGGTGCATCTCCACTTGCTGCCTGCAGGTCCGGGGCGAAGATCGGGGTGCCGTTTGACAGACCTGTTCAACAACACCGCCGTACCTGCCGCCGTGCCGGCGCTTGCTCCGGCTGCCCCCAAGAAGCGCGGCTGGCTGCCGCTGCTGACCGTGCTGTTTTGCATCTCCTACGGTCTGATGACCATGCTGATCGTGGAGCAGGGAACGACCATCGAATCGCAGCGCTATCTGATTCGCGAGCTGCTCCGTGACAGCACCGAGCTGTCCGCGACCAAGCTGAAAGCGCAGCGAGACCGGATGGCCGCGCAGCGGGGTCAGTCTTCTACGCCGCACTCGCAAGGTCCCCAGAATCCCTCGTCCCAGAAGCCGTCTACCCAGGCGCAACAGCAAGCCCCGTCTTCCCAGGCGGCGCCGCGACGTTCGCACAGCCAGACCGAGAAGGAGAAACAGCAGTTCCAGGCACCGTCCCGGCCGGCAACCGACCAGGCCGACGATGCCCGCGCGTTGATCAAGATTTAGTTCTGGGGCGCGAGGGACGCGGACAGGATTGCAGTGCGATCCTTTGCGTAGGCGGTAGCGGCAGTGGAAAGGTTCGAAGAAAACGATGAAGGCCCTGACCCTAGCCTTGTTGTTGAGTCTGCCGGCGATCCCGGCAGCGCCGCTAAAACCCCTGCGGCAGCCTTCCACTCCCATGACCAAGCGCGCGAGCACAGGACGCTGGTACCTTGCCGCCGGCGGACATGCCGTGTATTGCTACGGTCCGGTCATGACCGTGCCCCGGGCCAATGGCGAACTGGAGCGCGTCGTCACCTTCTGCCGCGACGGCAGCGCGATGGTTCCGCTGTTTGAGCCTACCGGCCCCGTGCTTGAGCCTGCCGGCCCTCAGCACCACCAGGAACGGTCGAAGGATGATCCCTCCAAGCCGCGCTTCCCGCGGCTTTAGCCGCCGGTACTCCACACCATTCGGGAACCCCGCCACGCCTTTCCCTTTTGTCGCGCCACGCCACGCCTCATTTCCCGATGTCTTCATGCCACAGGTCCGGGTGTGCGCTGATGAACTCCGCCATCATCTGGACGCACTCCGCATCGTCGAGAACAAAGACTTCCACGCCCCGCTGCCGGAACAACTCCTCCGCGCCTAGAAAGTTCCGATTCTCACCGATGATCACGCGCGGGATGCGATAAAGCAACGCTGTCCCCGTACACATGATGCAGGGGCTGAGCGTGCTGACCAGCGTCAATTCGGCCCAATCGCGGCGGCGTCCGGCATTGCGAATGCACGCCGTCTCCGCATGCGCCGTGGGATCTCCGCTCTGCACGCGCAGATTGTGTCCCCGCGCCACGATCCGGCCCTGGCGGTCGGCCAGGACCGACCCGATGGGCAGGCCGCCTTCGCCAAGTCCCTTACGCGCTTCTTGGAGTGCTTCGAACAGCAATGACTGGTTACTCATACTGGGTTGCTCATAGAGGATTGCTCATGGGTGTCCGAGCCGTCCCGATGCGACGGCAAACTCACTCCATAAAGTACCATCTGAGGCCCGCCGAGCTCTGTGCATTGACTTGCCTGCTTCACCCACGTAAGATTTGCGCCGACGAGTTCAGATGTTTGGGAGGCATGATGCGATTGCGTCTGGAGAGCCGTGCGGTGGGTGAAGTCCTGATCGTTCAATGCCACGGGCGCATCGTGGCCGGGAACGAAGTCTTGACCATGCACGCCAGCATTGGAGACTCGATCGCCAAGTATGGCGACATCGTGCTGCAACTCGACCAGGTGGAGTTCATTGACAGCAGCGGCCTGGGCGCGCTGATGCGCCTGTTGCAGGCCGCACGGGCCAAGGGCGGAGACCTTAAGCTGACTGGCGTGCCGCCCAGGATCCGCAAGACCATGGAAATGACCAACCTCCTCGCGCAATTTGAAACCTACGATTCGGTCGAAGAAGCGATTACGGCCGCCTATCTGGGGTCCCGGTATTCGCGGGGAAAAGCCGGGGACGCGAGACCACGCGTCCTGTGCGTTTACGAGTCCACCGATGTCTGTACGTTCCTGCGGGAAGTGCTGTGCAGCGCCGGATACAACGCCTTGACCACGGTGAACATTGATGACGCCAAAATCCTGCTCAAGGCGACAAAGTCGAAACTGGTGTTGATTTCCTCGCGCATGCAGTCCGTTTATGGAAAACCGACGCGCAAAGCGTTGGAGGAAATTGATCCCGCCATCTCGCTCCACATTCTGGACGAAGACTTTCACACCCAGGATCCCGGCGAGGCAGCGGAGAAACTCCTCAGCAGCCTCCCCCGCTAGTAGCGCGGCTGCAAGAAGATTGATGTGGGACGGCCGCCTCGGCTGTCCCTCGAAGCCCGGCACCCGCCGGAGGGACCGCGCGTCCTAATGCACCGTCACTGCATCAAAAGCTTACGCGGCCCGAGATGTAGGCTCGGCAGGTAAACTATCGTATCCAATCGAGCGGCGCGCTCGATAGAGAGGCTCCCATGTCCATTCGACCCATCAAGAGGCTGATCCAGTCCAAGCCGACGCTGGAAGGCGCGGGCGTGCATCTGCGCCGCGCTTTTGGTTTCGGCAACACGCACGACTTCGATCCCTTCCTGCTGCTGGATGACTTTCGCAACGACGTTCCCGAGGAGTATTTGAAAGGTTTCCCGTGGCACCCGCACCGCGGGATCGAAACCATCACCTACGTGCTGGCCGGAAGCGTGGAGCACGGCGACAGCATGGGCAACCAGGGCGCGATCTCCGCCGGCGACGTGCAGTGGATGACAGCCGGCAGCGGCATCATTCATCAGGAAATGCCCAAGGGCGACTCGGTGGGTCGCATGCACGGATTTCAACTCTGGGCCAATCTTCCTGCGGCACTCAAAATGACGGCCCCGCGCTACCAGGAAGTGAAGACCGGCGATATTCCCGAGGTCACCGACGATGACGGTACTCATGTCCGCATCGTCTGCGGAAAGTTCTGGGGCAAGAGCGGCCCTGTGGATGGAATCGCCGCCGACCCCATCTATCTTGATGTCTCGGTGGCGCCGGGGAAAAGCAAATCCCTGCCCGTCGAAACCACCCGCCACGCTTTTGCCTACGTTTTTGCGGGAGGCGGAAAATTCTGCAACGCCTCGGGCCCGCTGGCGGTGCCGACCGAAGGCGTAGGGTGGGCCGATACCCACCCTCCCACGGAAGCGGGGAACCGGTCGCTGGTCCTGTTCGATCGCGGCGACGAAGTTGCCGTTCACGCCGGAGAAGACGGGATCCGCTTTCTTCTGGTCTCGGGAAAGCCGCTCGAAGAACCCGTGGCGTGGTATGGTCCCATCGTGATGAACACGCAGCAACAACTCCAGCAGGCCTTCGCCGAACTGGAGCAGGGAACATTCCTGAAGAAGTAGAATCCATGCCCGAGCTTCCCGAAGTCGAAACCATCGCGCGCGGCCTGGCCAAGCGGGTCACGGGGGACACCGTGGACTCCGTCTGGCTGGGTCAGAAAAAAGAGCCGCTGAAATCTTCCGCGCGTGAGATCGCAGCGACGCTGGAGCAGGCCCGTATCGCGGCGGTCCGAAGAATGGGCAAGCACATTGTCTTCGATCTGGAGAGAAATGACGTTGGGAGGGTCCGCCCCACCGCTCAGTGGATCGTCCATCTCGGTATGACTGGCCGCCTGCAAGTCTGCGAACCGCAAGCGGAAGTTGTAAAGCACACGCACGCTATCCTGAGGCTCGCCTCGGGCAGGGAATTGCGTTTCGTAGATCCCCGCCGCTTCGGCCGTCTGAGCGTCGCAAGAACGGCCGACTTTGACGCCGGCGGCTTCGAACCGCTCGACGTTGATCTCGACCGCTTCCTCGGCCTGTTCCGCGGCCGCAAGACTCCCATCAAGAGCGCGCTGCTGAACCAGAAACTGCTGCGCGGCGTCGGCAACATCTACGCCGATGAATCTTTATTCCGTTCCGGCATCCGTCCCCGCCGCCGTGCTGCGAGCATCTCCCGAGAACAACTGGGCAGGCTCTTTAAGGCTGTGAAGGAGGTCCTGAGGGAAGCGATTGCGCTGGGCGGTTCCTCCATCTCCGACTACGTGGATGCCGACGGCGAAGAGGGATTCTTTCAGCTCCAGCACCGCGTCTACGGCCGCGAGGGCGAACCCTGCCTGGTCTGCAAAACGCCCATCAAGCGCGTTGTGATCGCCGGCCGCAGCAGCCATTATTGCCCGAAGTGTCAGAAGTGACGGTTAATTGTTGATTGTTGATTTCTGATTGTTGATTGAAAAGGTCTCTTGGGTTTTTCAATCATTAACCAATCAACAATGAGGACGGCCTGCGACAATTCTGATAATCTTCTCGTCCATGTCTGACTTTTCCATTGGAGTGGACCTCGGCGGCACCAACCTGCGCATCGCGGCCATCAGCAAGGATGGCCAGCTTCTCGAGAAAGTTACGCTCGGCACGAAAGTCGCCATGGGCCGCGACCACGTGATCGGCGAAATGTGCGATGCCATTCGCCGTTTGTCGGATCAATATCGCCGTGGAGGCTCGTTTCTCGGCGCCGGCATTGGCGTTCCCGGCATCATTGACATGGAAACCGGGATGCTGCGCAAGTCGGCGAATCTACCCGGCTGGTCCGACTATCCGGTGCACTCCGAGATCGAGCGCCGCCTGGGGACCCGCGTCTTCCTGGAAAACGATGCCAACGTTGCCGCCCTGGGCGAGAAGTGGCTGGGTGCGGCCCGCGACGTGGACAACATGGCGATGGTCACACTGGGAACTGGCATCGGCGGAGGCATTGTGCTCGAGGGCAAGATATTCCACGGCATGAACGGCATGTCGGGCGAATTCGGCCACATCACCATCGAACCCGACGGCGTACCCTGCGGCTGTGGCAATCACGGCTGTGCCGAGCGCTATGCGTCCGCGACCGCGGTGGTGCGCATGGCGCGGGAGACGATCGAAGCCGGCCAAGCGCCGAAACTGGCCAAAGCCGCCGCCTCCAGCGCGGAGTTCAGCGCCAAGGATGTCTACAACCTCGCCATTCAGGGCGACGACGCGGCACAGCGCATCTTCCAGCGGTTTGGCCGGGCGCTCGGGATGCTGCTGGCGGATCTGGTCAACGTTCTTAACCTCGAGATGTACGTCATTGGCGGCGGCGTGGTCAGCGCATGGGACGCCTTCGCTCCCAGCATGTTCGAAGAGTTGCGGGAGCGTTCCCTGGTGTACGCCGCAACCGCGCCGGAGGAGCCTGTGGGCAGGGAAGTGGGCGCGGCGGCGCAGATCATCACCCGCACGCGGCGGAAAACGATCATCACCCGCGCCCTGCTCGGAAGCGACGCCGGCCTGTTTGGCGCAGCCAGAATTCCTGCTGCTTAGAGCGCCGGGCTAGATTCTGATGGCCCGCCGCGATGCGCTGGAAATTTTGTGCGCGGCATTCAGAAAAAGCTGGTTCTGATCCGGCGTTCCAACGGTCACGCGGATGCAGTTGGGTGCGCCCCAGGAGCCGAGCGGACGCACGCTGACTCCTTCGTCCCGCAACCGGCTCGCGATTCCTGCCGCCGCTTCGCCCAGGTCGCAGTAAACAAAATTCGCCGCCGTGGGAGGGACGCGATACCCGAGTTCCGTCAGGGCTTTTTGCAGGAACTGGGCCTGCGTGGCGTTGTTGGAGACGACCCGGCCGATGTGATTCTTATCGTCGAGCGCGGCCATGGCCGCGGCCACCGCCAGCGACGACACCGAGAACGTGTTGCGCATGCGCGCGCAGTAATCCAGCAACTCCGCCGGACCCAGTCCATAGCCCACGCGGAGTCCCGCCAGTCCGTGCGCCTTGGAAAACGTCCGCAGGACGATCACGCTGGCGCCCTGCCGCACATGCGCGAGCGACCTCGAATACTCGATCCTGCGCGACGAAGCAAAGTGCGAGGCAAACTCATAATAGGCTTCGTCGAGAACCACCACCACGTGGCTCGGAACCTGGGACAGGAACTTCTCCACCGCGGTGGCCTCAAGGATGGTTCCGGTTGGATTGTTGGGATTGGCTAGGAAAACCAGGCGCGTATCCGCGTTGATGGCCCTGAGAATTGCCTCCAGATCGAAGCCATCCCCGAGCATGGGAACCTCAATCAGCTGCGCGCCGGTCGCGTGAACTGCCATCGAGTACACGATGAACGAGCGCACGCTGGTCACCGCGTTCCGCCCGGGCGCGAGCATGGTCTGGCACAACAGACCGAGCAGAGCCGTGGACCCTGCGGTCACCAGTACCTGCTCGGGCGGCAAGGAGTGATGGGCGGCGAGTTTCTCGCGCAAGGCGGTGCAATCATTGTCGGGATAAAAGCTTGCCGAAGCAAGAGAGGATCGTATGACCTCAAGCGCGCGCGGCGACGGCCCAAACGGATTTTCGTTGGAGTCGAGCTTGACCAGGCGCGGCGGCGGCAGCGCGGCGGACGCTGCCTGATGCGAGGGCACACTGGGCAGGTGGCTCTCCATCTCGCGCGCGGGTTTCGATACCAGATCAAAAAATCGGCTCATGCTTGGGGCTCATCGCGCCGCCGCTTATCATGCCATGGACTGGCGGCTGCCGGCCAAGCGAATTCCGCAGGCCGATTTCAACTGGGCCAATTCCTTCAGCGTGAGCGGCCGAAATTTGCCGGGCGGAACGTCGAGCGTCAGCGGGCCGTAACGGACGCGCTTGATCTTCTCCACGTGATGGCCGACGGCTTCAAACATTCGGCGGATCTGCCGGTTGCGTCCCTCGACCAGCGTGACCTCATACCACGGATTCGTCGCTTCCTTCACCACGCGCACTCCGGCTGGCCCTGTTTTCACGCGTTTGCCGTCGTCGGTCGCTATCGAAACCCCGGCCCGCAGTTTCGCGATGGCGTCTTCCTTTGGTGTGCCCGCGACTTTCACCACATAGGTCTTCGCAACGTGCGAGGCGGCCTTCATCAAGCGATGCGCAAGCTCGCCGTCGTTGGTCAGCAGCAACAGGCCTTCGCTCGCATAGTCCAGCCGGCCCACGGGATACACGCGGCCCTTTACGCCGCGAATCAGGTCCATGACAGTCGGCCGCTTCTCCGGATCGCTCATGGTGGTGACGTAGCCCTTGGGCTTGTTGAGCAGAAGATAGATGTGCCGTTGCGCCCCCTGCAGAAGCTTGCCGTTAACGCGAACATGGTCGGCTTCGGGATCAGCCTTGCTGCCCAGTTCGGTGACGACCTGTCCATTGACCTGCACGTGACCCGAGGTGATCAACTCCTCGGCTTTGCGTCGGGAAGCGACGCCGGCAGCGGCGATAATTTTTTGCAGGCGTTCAAGGGGCATAGTGGGAGCTTACCTTTTCCCCACAGCGGTCGCTGGAGGTGAGTGCTGAACTAGGATCCGCTTCAGATCGGGAGTGCTGACGGAAATGATCGATCCGTCCTTCAAGTGATAAACAAAGACGTAGACGCCGCTTCCCACGTCTTCGTCGGGAAGTCCGCAGCGCCGGACAACATCAACCATTGTCCCGGCATCCGCGGAAAAATCGTGCGTTTTCGATATCATGTCCTTGAAACACTTAAATTCTCGCGCCGTTTTCGGGGCACCGTGGACCTTGATCTCTTCCGGGATTTGCTGGTTAGCTGTCGTGTGGCTGGGCTGCTGAGCAGGGGCGCACAGGTTGAGCGCAACGATCACTGAGCTAAAAACCGCAATCGATTCCCGCATTCGGCTCCTCGATTCGGCGCGTCACTAGGACTTGGCAACCGCGGTCGCATGCGGGGGTGTCGTCTCCGCTTCCGCTATTTCGCTGACGGGCTCCGCTGCGGACGTCTCATTCTCGGCCGGCTGCGCAACCGCAGGCACGCTCTCCGCCGGAATCAACTCCGCCTGGAACGATTCTGCCACCAGCTTTTCGAATTCTTCCATGCTGGGCAGTTCGTTCACGTCCTTCAGCCCGAAGCGCATGAGGAATTCCTTGGTCGTTTTGTAGAGAATCGGCCGTCCGATGACCTGTTTGCGGCCCGCAGTGGTGATCAGCTTGCGATCGAGCAGGGTTCCGATGACTCCGCCGGAATCCACGCCGCGAATGTCGTTGATCTCAGGCACCGTTGCCGGCTGCTTGTAGGCGATCACGGCCAGGGTTTCGAGCGCTGGCAGTGACAAGCGGATGGGCGGCTTCAGGCCCTTGACGAATGCGCGCACCACCTCGTGCTGCTCCGGCTTAGTGGACATGCGGTAGCCGCCGGCGACCTCGCGGACCTCAATGCCGTGGCCGGGCGCTCCGTATTCGGCGATGAGCTCTTCCACGCTCGATCGCACGCGCGACTTGATCTCGGCCTCGTCCGACGCGCCTTCCGCAATGACCGTCTCTTTCACAAGCGGGATCATTTGCTCCAGCGTGATCGGCGTTTCCGCCGCATAAATGATGGCTTCGAGTTCAGCTTTTAAGGGCATAGTGGTCAGTGGTTAGTGGCCAGTGATCAGTAAAACCAGTGGCTCTTGGACTGGCCACTGATCACTGACCACTGTTCACTGCTATCTCCAGTCGTCACGTACCGCCGACTGTTCCTTCATGATCTCGTCAAAGTGCGTGTGCTTGCGCACCGCGATCTCGCCGAACATGCGCTCCTGCCGCACCTGGATCGCCTGCAGCCGCACCAGTTCGAGCAGCGCCAGAAACATGCACACGAGCGCCTGCCGCGACGGAATCCGCATCAGAAGCTGCTTCAGCCGGATGGGCCGGTCTTCCAGCGACAGCCGCCGCCGCAGATAATCAATCATCTGCCCCACCGTGACCGTTTCCTCATCCACATTGAGCACGGGACGCGTGCGCACACGCTCCAGCACTTGCTGAAACGTCTTGACCAGGTCAATCACGTCGGCGGCAATCTCCGGCTCGGTGCCTTCCGCCTCCATGAATTCCTTCAGCGACGGATTCGAGAGCACGGCGTCTTCAATCTGCTGCTTCTGCAAAAGCATCTGCGCTGCTGACTTGAATTTCTCATGCTCCAGCAGCCGGTTGACCAGTTCGCCCCGCGGATCTTCCTGTTCCTCCGCGGGCGCGTCCGGATCACGTGGCAGCAGCATCTTCGACTTGATGTGAATCAGCACGGCGGCCATGTAGATAAACTCGGCCGCAACGTTCACATCCAGCTCGCGAATCTTCTCCACATAGGCCAGATACTGCGCCGTGATCTTCGCGATCGGGATGTCATAAATATCAATGTCCTGCTTGCGGATCAGGTCGAGCAGTAGGTCGAGCGGCCCTTCATAAACGTCCGTGACCGCCACGGCAAAGGGGAAGTCGCTTTCTTCTTTCTTCTTGGCAGGAGCAGGCGGCACAGCTTCCGGACCCGCCCCGACAGCAGGCGCGTCTTTCAGCGCATTGCTACCTAAAACGAGTTTTGCTTGTTCCGTCATCCTTGAAACTTGCCATCCTGAGCAAAGCGAAGGATCTATGCAGTCTGCCTTCGCCGGGTGCCCCATTTCTCGCGCGCTCTTTGCGCGAGAAATGGGGAATTCCACTACTTGGTCCCCTCATACCCCAGCGACATCCCCATGGCGGCGCGCACATCTTTCATGGTTTCGGCGGCCGCCTGGCTCGCCCGCTTCGTGCCCTCTTCCAGAATATCCCAGGCCAGCCGCGGATTCTCCTCAAATTTCCTGCGCCGCTCCTGCATAGGGCTGAGCAACTGCACCAGAGCATCCGCGGCCCACCCCTTGCACTCGATGCATCCGATGCCGGCCGAGCGGCAGCCCTCGTTCACTTTCGCCATCGTTTCTTCGCTGCTGAAGATCTTGTGCAAGTCGCCCACCGGGCACACATCCGGATTCCCCTTATCCGATCGCCGTACCCGCGCCGGGTCAGTCACCATCGTCTTCAGCTTCTGCCGCACCACCGGCTCCGGATCGGTCAGCAGCACCGTATTCCCGTAGGACTTCGACATCTTGCGCCCGTCGGTTCCGGGCAACTTGGCCGCGGGCGTCAGCAGCGACTGCGGCTCGGGAAATACTTCCTTCTGCGCGCCGTAAAACCCGTTGAACCTCCGCGCAATCTCCCGCGTCAGTTCCACGTGCGCCACCTGATCCTCGCCCACAGGAACGACGTCGGCCTTGTACACCAGAATGTCAGCGGCCTGGAGCACCGGATAGCCCAGAAAACCGTACGTGCCCAGGTCTTTGTCCTTGATATTTTCGCGCTGCTCTTTGTACGTGGGCACCCGCTCCAGCCAGCCCAGCGGCGTGATCATGGAAAACAGCAGGTGCAATTCAGCATGCGCGGGAACATGAGACTGAATGAAGATCACCGATCGTTCCGGATCGAGCCCCGCTGCCAGCCAATCGAGCACAACGTCGAGCGAATTTTCCTTCACCTGCGAAGTGTCGGCGTAGTCGGTGGTTAGCGCATGCCAGTCGGCCACCATGAAAAAGCATTCGTACTCATCCTGCATGCGCACCCAATTTTGCAGCGCGCCCACGTAGTTTCCGAGATGCAGCTTTCCAGTCGAGCGCATGCCGCTGAGCACGCGTTTGCGGGTTTTAGTCACCGTCATCTGGCTCTGAACCAACTGAAACGATTGCCTGCAACACAGGTCAGATCACCCGGCCCCAGCCGGTTGCGCATCGGTTGCAGTGTCATGCAGGGCTGGATTCGATAGTAACACGCGAAAAGCCGGTTCTGCGCAGGGATAAGGCGCAAATGCGAGTGGGAAATCAGCCGACAATGCGATGGGAGCCGTGTCGCAGACGCCGGACATTTCTTGGGCGAAATTCCGTCGGATGGCAGAAATCCCGCCCAAGAAATAGTGCCTCTGGGTTAAGCGAACAGTCCCAGGCCGCCGTTCAGCCCAACCGAGTACCCGGAGCCGGTGTCGTAGCTCAAACCCACCCCGCCGCCGAGTCCCACGGAATCTCCGTTGCCGGTATCGCTCAGACCCACCGGCCCCGATAAGCCGATGCCGCCGCCCAACTCAGAGAAATAGCCGGAGCCCACATCCGCCAGAAGACCAATCATCGGTCACCTCCTGCGTGCTGAAATCGGCCTCGCGGCCCTAAGCATTAACTGTGCACGAGAATTTTGGGGCAGCAGCGGCCGCTCGTGAGGCTACGTCCATTCGAACCGCGGACCCGATGCTTTATAATTCGCGCCACTCGTGTCAAGGTTCCTACAGACCTCGTGAGCACTCTCGCCCGCAAACTCCGAGCCACCGACTACTTCACCCTGGGCTGGGGAGCCATGGTAGGCGTGGGCTGGCTGGTCGTGATGGACGACTGGCTGCTGCGCGGCGGCGCACTCGGTGCGCTGCTTGGCTTTGTGATCGGCGGCGCCCTGCTGCTTCCCATCGGATGGGTGTATGGCAAACTGGTGGCCGCCATGCCCGATGCGGCGGGCGAAATCGCCTATACCTCCGCCGCGTTCTCGCGCTCCATCAGCTTCGCCACCGGCTGGATGATGACCCTTGCCTACTTCATCGTCTGCCCGTGGGAGGCGGTCGCCGTGGGCCGCATTGCAAGTTACATCTTCCCCTGGCTCGATTCGACGGAACTCTACCGCATTGCCGGGCGCCCGGTGTATCTTCCGCACCTCATCATTGGGCTAGCCCTGACCGCGCTCATCACCGTGCTTAATTATCGAGGAGTGCGCCTGAGCGCGACGTTTCAGAACTGGACCAGCTTCGGTACCCTGGCGCTCTTCGTCGTCTTTGTTGTCGCGGGCGTGAGCCGAGGATCGCCCGCCAACTTCCCGCCGCTGTTTGCTCACACGCCGTTGGTTTCGATTCTGCTGGTGATCCAGGTCGTGCCCTATTTCATGACCGGCTTCGAGTCCGTGGGCAAAGCGGCGGAGGAAGCCAGCCCGGATTTCCGCTCCCGCGGTTTTTTCCGCGCCATCTGGATGGCCATTGTTGTAGGTATCATCTTCTACGCCAGCATCGTCGCCGCGGTGGCATTCGTCGCTCCCTGGCACGAACTGACCGGAGAAAAATTCATGACCGCAGTGGCGTTTCAGCGAGCCGTAGGCTCGCGCTGGATCGTCAACATCATCCTCGCCGCCGCGCTGCTGTCGTTGTTCAAGTGCTTCAACGGGAATTTCGTTGCCGCCAGCCGCATGTTCTTCGCCTTGGGCAGGCGCGGTATGATCGCCCCGAATGCCGGAGCGATCCATTCCGAGCACCAGACGCCGTCGGTTGCGGTGCTGTGCGTGGGCCTCGCCACGGCCGCGTGCATGCTGCTGGGGGATGCGATCCTGGTTCCCATAACCGAAGTCGGATCCGTGGCCTGCGCCATTGGATGGTCGGCAGCTTGCGCCGCATGTCTCGCCCTCGGATGCGGAGCGGGGCACGGTACGATCACGCTCTCGGTGGCCGGGCGTGCTGTAACCGTTTTCGGATTGCTGGTCGGAATCGGGATGGCGCTCATCAAGGTCATACCTTCCGTACCCGGCCATTTCACCGTATATGAATGGATCGCACTGGGAGTTTGGGTCGCGCTAGGAGTGATCGCTGCTGTCTCCAGCCGAGTTTCCGCACTAAGAGGGAGAGAATCGTGAAAATGACTTCGCAGAAATCGGTCTCCGTTGTGCTCTGTAGTTTTCTCTTGCTGTTCGCATCCGCCACGGTGTGCGCCCAAACGCCGGCCTACGACGTTGTCATCACCAACGGCCACATCATGGACGGCACCGGCTCGCCTTGGTACTCAGGCGATGTCGGGATTCGTGACGGCAGGATCGCCGCTATCGGCAACCTCTCCGCCGCCCCACGCAAACGCACGATTGACGCGGCCGGCCGAATCGTTGCCCCCGGTTTCATTGACATGCTCGGCCAGTCGGAGCGCACGATTCTGGTCGATCCTCGCCTGCCCTCGAAAATCTACCAGGGCATCACTTCCGAAATCACCTGTGAAGGCCAGTCGGCGGCCCCGCTCAACGATGCGATCATCCAGACCGACCGCAGCGGCTATGAGCACTACAAAATCTCTCCCGACTGGCGTACCTTTCGTCAATATTTCGCGCGCCTCGAAAAGCAGGGCATGGGCATTAACCTCGCTTGCTATGTCGGCGCAACCCAAGTCCGCCGCATGATCCTCGGCGACGACAACAAGCAGCCTACCCCCGAACAACTCGAGCAGATGAAGGCCCTGGTTCGCGAAGCCATGAAAGACGGCGCGATGGGCGTTTCCACGTCGCTCGAATACGCTCCCGCACCCTACGCCAAGACAGAGGAATTGATCGCCCTGGCCACCGAAGCGGGCAAGTTTGGCGGCATCTACGCCACTCACATGCGCGACGAGAGCAACTCAATTCTCGAAGCCATCGACGAAGCGCTGCGCATCGGCCGCGAAGCCCACATTCCGGTGGAGATCTGGCACCTCAAAGTTGCCGGAAAAGCCAACTGGGGACGCATGCCCGAAGTGGTCGCCAAGATCAATGCCGCCCGCGCCGCGGGCGCCGACGTATCCGCCGACACCTACGCCTACACTGCCTGGTACAACGACTTTTCCGCGTTCATTCCACCCTGGGCCCACGATGGTGGTGACGCCAAGCTCGTCGAGCGTCTGGAAGATCCCGCCATACGCGAACGCATCCGCAAAGACTTGCAGACGCCTTCGAACGAGTGGGACAACGAATGGCAGGAGATTCCCGGCCCCGACGCCGTGATGATCGGCGCAGTCGAGAATCCAAAGTTGCTGCCCCTGCAGGGGAAACGCCTCTCGGAGATCGCGAAGCTATGGAATAAAGATCCTATGGACGCGCTCTTCGACTTCCTCATCCAGGATCCCGCCACCGGAGTGGCCGTCTTTGGCATGTCGCAACCCGATGTGACCTTAGCGCTGCAACAACCATGGGTCGCCATCAACAACGATTCCTCAGGCACTTCACCCGAGGGAATCCTGGGCCAGGAGCATCCTCACCCGCGCGCCTACGGAACATTCCCGCGCATACTGGCGAAATATGTCCGCGAAGAGAAAGTCATCACTCTGGAAGACGCGATCCGCAAGTTCAGCGCGCTGCCCGCGCAGCGCATGCGCCTGACCGATCGTGGCGTTCTCAAGGCAGGGATGTGGGCCGACCTGGTGATCTTCGATCCAGCCACTGTGCGCGACCGCGCCACCTTCGACAACCCCAATCAGCTCTCCGAAGGAATGGACTACGTGCTGGTGAATGGAGTGCCTGTGATCGATCAAGGCAAGATGACCGGCGCACTCCCCGGTAAGGTGCTTCGCGGCGCGGGATACGTGCCGTGAGGAGACTTATTTCGCCGGTTCCGGCTTCAGACGTGCCTGCTCTGTCCCGGCCAGCGGCGTAACGCGGGGCTCGGCCACCGTGCCGGTAATGTTGAAACCGGAAGTTGCACCCAGCGACGTCCGCGCCAACTTGAGATCCAGATCTCGCTTCAAGGAATAGTTGCCGCTCAGCAGAAACTTCCCGCCCGGAGAATCGAGCTTCGCGTCGTGCAACTCGATCTTGCCTCCGTGCAGCCGCGCCTGACCGGAGAGCTTCGCAATCCTGAGCGGTCCCTCATCTTCGGCCAGCACGATGTGAGGCAGCGTCCCATCGTTAACGTCAAACTGCAACGTGCCTTCGGCTTCCGGCCAGAACTCCGTCGCCGATTGCACGGAAGAGCTCACCTGATAAGTAACGCTCGCCGTGCCGGCAATCCACGGATCTTTCATCGCTTCCGCCAGACGGGCCAGTGAAATGCCGGTCAGGCTTCCACTGCCGCTGCAGACCGCCGGCTTCACGCTGAAATCCGCCTGCCACGCGCCATGATGTTTTCCGCCCAGCACGTCGGCATTCAAGTCCGCCATCTTCAGGATCCCGCCGACCAGGCTTACGTTGGCGGAAACATGGGTCGCCACCACGTTCTGCGTCAGGAGCCGGTCAGCGGTAGTGCGGCCGGACGCGCGCACGCTGGCAAGAAACGACGGCGCCGTCTGCGCGCTCGATTGCAGCACGTTGTACCAAGGCCGCTCGTTTGGATGTGGACGCGCCCACTCGTTCAACGTGCCGAGCGCAATCTGATTGGCGTTGAGATTGAAGTGAATCTCACAAACCTCCGGAGTTCCGCAGCCGCGCGGCATCTCAAGCGAGCCGGTCCAGGTCGCGTCCGCGGCTTTGGCGCTCAACTTCTCCACGCGCACCCGGTCGGGTAAAAGCTGCACCTCCGCCGACAGAATCTCAAGGGGTGCGCCCGCTCCGCGAACCGCGATGCGAACGTTGCGCAACTTCGCCGTCCCCGTAACCTGCGGCCCGGAGAAGCGTGACTCCCCGCTCCACGCCGGCCACGAGCCTGCGACTTGAAGATCCAGTTGCGCCGCACCGTCAGCCGTGGTTTGCAGCGCCGGAATGCCGAACAATCGGGCTACACGCAGGACTTTCACAATTTCAGTTTCGCCGGCGAGCGAGAGGTTGTAGCCAGTCCGGTTGATGAATCCTCGCGCCACCGCGCGTCCGCTACCAGCAGGGAACGGACCGAAGTCCAAATGTGGACCTGGAGGCGCCCGCAACCCTTGATCCCGTGCATGGGCCGCCTGATTCTTAAGCGCACTTGTATCTCCGCCAATCAGCCGGAAGGGGACGGTCGCAGCTCCGATCTCTGCCTTGTAGGTCGCGGAAGCGGCTTGAAAATCGGCGATCTCGCCCTGCCCCTCCAATCGAACCGCGGACCCGCCGCTCTTCTCCATCGAGAAACTTCCTCGCAGTGATCCGGCTGCGGTCAAATCCTCGGGCAGATTCTTTTTCGCCCGTTGCGCCAGGGCCAGCATGGCGCTGGCTGGGACGTCCTCTGCGCTCAGCATCAGCCCATAATTGCCGCTGCCCGCCGGCCCCAGCTCTCCCTTCAACGTGATCATCCCAGTGCTGACCGGGGCACGGCAGAGCACTTCGTGAATTACGTGATCCGTCGAGCTATAAAAACCGTCGCAATGCCCCGCCAGGCGGAGCGGCTGCCCGCTGGCAATGTCGTAGCGGCGAAAGTCCTGAATTGAGGCATTCGCGCTGATTTGCAGCTTGGCTGGAGTGCCTGTAGCCTTCGCATCCAGCAGCACTCCCCCGCGCCAACCCTGATCGTTGCCGGTGAAGAGCTTCGTGAGTTGTCCGAGTTGGGGCCGGTCCCACTCCAGGCTGAACTCCAGCGGAGTGTCGTGCAGGGCATCCGCACGCTGCCAGGTCCCGTTCACCCGCAGCACGCCGGTATCGTTCAGATTCAGGTCAGTGCGCACCGGTTGCGCCTTCAGGCGCACGCCCCAGGCGTTCTCCGAATCCTGCCACAGGGAAAAGTCCGCGTTGGTCAGGGCGTAGGGTTTTTTCTCCGGGCCGGTCTTGAAATTAATCCGCGCCGAGGTGCCCTGAATGTAGGGAAATCCCGGCCGCGGCTCCGTCTTCGCTTTGGCGGTTGGCGCCAGCGGAATGTGTGCGGTCCGCTCCAGCAGCGCCTCCAGGTTCCACCGCCCGTTCTCGCCATGCACCAGATTCAAGCTGGGCTCGCTGAGGTCCAGCCGGGCGATCTCGAGGCGTCCCCGCAGCAGCGACGTCAAACGAAGCGCCGCCGTCACTTCGCTGGCCCGCAACATGGGCTCGGCGCCGAAGGCGGGATCGTCGTACACCACCAGACTCTCGAGATCGAATCCCGGCCGCGGCAAAAGCCGGAAGTGAACCGAGCCAATGTCCACCGGACGCCCCACACCGGAACTGAGGGAGGCAATAATCCGCGATTTTAGCCGGGAGGCGCCGGGACGAAGCAGAAACAGCAGCAGAAGAAAAATCGCTGCCGCCACCAGCACGCGCCGCTTGGAAGAGAAAAGCTTCACTGCGCCCTCACCGCGACTTCGAGGGGCTTCATTTTACGACCTGCAACGTCCGCCGCCAGCGGGTCTCATCGAAGAAGTGCAGCACAACTTTGCCCAGGAACAGAAGACGATCGCCCCAGGCCGTCTTCGTGTATTGATCCTCCGGCGTCTCAAACGACCAGTAGATGAACATGGGACGCCCGATGATGTTTCCCCTCGGAATGAAGCCCCAGTAGCGGCTGTCCAGGCTCACGCCGCGATGGTCGCCCATGGCGAAGAAGCTGTCGGGAGGCACCACCAGATCTTCACCTTGGATGTGTGACGCCAGGTCCTCCGACCAGTTGATGGATAGGGGTTCCCTTTCGGAGGGGTGCACGGCCGGAAAATTGTTGCGGTAGGAATCAGCCGGGTTGTCCCGATCGTGCAGAACGTAGGGTTCGTCCAGCGCCTCGCCGTTGCGATACACGATCCCATCGCGCAGGTGAATCCTGTCTCCGGGCACGCCGATGATCCGCTTGACCACGTACATTCCCGCCGTTTGCGGGTCTGGATGCAGGAACACCACGATCTCGCCGCGCCGCGGATCACGATACGGAAACAGAGGTCCCGCCCATGAACTCTTGGGAGCAAATTGAACTCGGTTCACGAAGACGTGATCGCCGATGAGCAGCGTGTCCTCCATCGAACTGGAGGGAATTTCAAAGGCCTGCACCACGAACGTGATGATGAACAGCCCGGTCACCAACACCGCCGCCAGCGAAGCCAGAAACTCGACCGTAGTTTCCTTCGGTTTCTCTTCCTCGCCGTTCACTTCTACGTTGTTTTCTTTCTTCGCCAATGTTGTTTTTTCCGTGTTGCCTAATGCTTTGGCGCACTACCAGCGCCTCAACCCCAGCATTCAGTGTACCAGCCGCAGCGTCCGGTTCCAGCGCGTGATCTGAAAGACGTGCGTAACCGCGTAAGCCACGTGATACACGCGCTGGGAGAAACTCAAGGCGCCGGGCCGGTCCCAGTCCTTCACCGACCAGTAAATCAGCAGCGGTCTTCCGATGATATTTTCGCCCGGCACGAACCCCCAGTAGCGGCTGTCCTCGCTGTCGTCGCGGTTGTCGCCCATCACGAAGTAATGGCCTTCCGGGATTATCAGCTGGCCGTCTACCACGAGCTTCTTCATCTGCAGCCACCAATCTCCTCCCAGCCGGGGCGCGGCGATGTCCAGCCGGGGAAAATTATCGCGGAACATGTTGTTCGGCGGTTCCAGGAATCGCACGTAGGGCTCGTCCAGCGGCTTGCCGTTGATCCATACTTTCTTGCTGATGAGTCGCAGGCGGTCTCCCGGCAGGCCGATCACCCGCTTCACAAAATGCTGCTTCGGGTCCACCGGATAATGGAACACCACGATGTCTCCGCGCGCGATTTTCTGGTACGGCATCAGGAGATCGCCCGCCCCGCGCCCGTAGCACAGCTTGTTCACCAGCAGGTAATCGCCCACCAGCAGGGTGTTTTCCATGGATTCGGAAGGAATCTGGAAGGCCTGCACGATGAAGGTGATGACGAAAACCGCGATCACGACCGTGCCCAGCAGCGACTGCAGCGAGCCGATCACGTCGCTTCCGAGGGTCCGCACGATGGGGCGATAAGGAGAATCCATGCCGTCTACTTATCGGTCCGGTGAGAATGGTCCGCCGCTTTCGTTTCCGCCGCCTTCGGCCGCGACGCCAGAAACGTCAGCAGTTGCCGGGCCGCATCCTGTTCGGCGGTCTTCTTGGTCGAGCCCTGCGCCCGCCCCACAAACTCCGGCGTTTTGCCGTTCCTCTGATTCAGACGTGCCTCCACCGTAAACGTTTTGCTGTGCTCCGGCCCCGCCTCTTCCACCAGCACATACGCCGGCTGCGGCATTCCCAGGCTCTGCACGGCTTCCTGCAGGGCGGACTTGAAATCGGTGACCGGTAGCGTACCGCCTTCCTGCTCCATCCGTGCCAGTTCCGGCTCGATTACATGATCCAGAACGAACTTGCGCGCGACCTCAAAGCCGCCGTCCAGATAAATCGCCGCCAGGATCGCTTCCAGCGCGTCCACCAGCAGCGCCGTCTTGCCGCGTCCCCCGCTCTTTTCCTCGCCTCGTCCCAGGCGCAAATAGTGGCCCAGTTCCAGTTGCTGCGCTACCCGGATCAAATGCCGTTCGCTCACCAGGTGCGCCCGCAGCTTCGACAATTCGCCCTCGCGGAACTGGGGGAAACGGTGGAAGAGTTCCTCGCTCGTAACCAGCGCCAGAACCGCGTCCCCCAGGAATTCCAGCTGCTCGTTGTCGCTGACTCTATACTTGCCCTCGCCCGCCTGCTGAGCTTCCTGCTCCCGCGCCTGCGAACTGTGCGTGACCGCCTGCTCGATCATCGCCCGCCGCCGGAAATGGTAGCCCAGTCCTGTTTCCAGCGCCGTGATTTCCCGTTCCTTCATAGAAGAAATTGCGTGGGGACCGCCGGCCCGCTTGCCCTGAGCAAACTCGAAGGGCCTGTCCGGGCCGCAGGGTTTCCACCTACGAGTTGGACCGGCAAAACTGCCGCTAATTCTTCGGCGGGGGATTCTGCCCCGGCGCCGTGCCGCTGTTCAGCTTCACCAGGCGGTCTTTTTCGTCGCGCGCCGCCTTGCCCACGCTGGAGTCGGGACGATCCTTGGTCAGTTCCACCACCTGATCGTCATACTTGATGGCTTCCGGAATCTTGTTCTGCATGTCAAGCGCGACGGACAGCCGGAAAATCGCAACAGCATCCGGTTCCTGCGGATCTGCATCAACGGATTTCCGCAAATCCGTTTCTGCTTCTGCCCAGTTCTTAGCATTGAACGCCAGCGTACCCAGGGTCGAGTATGCGTCGGAGCGCAACCGGTTCTTGATCGCATTCAACGTCTCCGGTGGATACCCTGTCGTCGGCAGGTCCGTGTCAATGGTTGACAACGCGTGCTCAGCGTCTTTTTTCGATTCGGCAAGACGCTGGTCCCTGTCCAGATCACTGTCACGCGTCCGCTCCGCCAACCCCTGCGCTACTCCCAGTAAAGCCGTCGGCTCGTCCGGGTCGTAGGTCAGCGCCTTATGCGCCATTTCCATCATCTTGTCGGCGTTGTTGGCTTGCTGGTACCTCGACATGGCCGCCTCATACAGCATGACCCGCACTTCGCTGTCGGGATACTTCGCGGCGAAATCGTCCGCCGCCTTCTCCGCCGCTGCCGGATCGGTCAACGCCATCGCCGCCTTGTAGGCGGCGTATTCCTCCTGCGTTTTCGCCGCGGGCGGACGCTTGCCCGCCGGCGCTGCCGCCTGCCCGGCTGGCGGATTCTGCGCCGCCGCGGGCTTGCTGTTGCTCTGCCCGAAACCGATACTGCACATTCCCAGCACTGCCCCTAAAGTAATGGCGATCGCTGCTTGCTTCATGCCTTTCTCCTTAGGTTCTGACTCTGATTCCAGATCAGCCCCTGAACTCTGCAACCGTGCATTCTAACGCAGCAAAACAGAACAGCACACGGTTTTGCCTGACGACGGTCAACTGATGCCTGACAACTTTCTACTGTGGCTTGGCCGGAGGTTCGTACGCCTGCTGCAATCCCCGCTCCGCCGCGGCCTTGACTTCGGGCAACTCGGCCCCGGCATTCAACGCGGCGCGATACTCGCTCATTGCCGCCTCGCGGTCTTCTTTCATATCGAGAATTCTTCCCAGGTACACGTGCGACCAGCCCAGCACCTTGGGATCCTTCGTGGCCTGGATGGCCTTCTGGAAGTTTTCCAGCGCGCTCTCCCGGTTTTTGTTGGCGACCGCCACCTGCGCCAGGATAAACAGGGCCCGCCCCTGATCTCCAATTTTGCGGTCGAGGGCTTGCTGCGCCAGTTCCTGCGCTCCCTTGGCGTCGCCCGCCGCCAGCCGCTTTTCCGCCGTCACCAGCATCCGCCGGTCTTCGAGGCGCGACAATTGCACCACTTCGGGCGCGGTGACTTGCACAAACTGCACGTCGTGCGCCGCTTTCTCCTCCGCCTTCAAGTCAATATTGTCCAGAATGTCAGCATAAGCGGTGCGCAGCCCTGCCGGATCTTTTTCGAAGGCCACCAGTGAGTTGTAGAAATACCGCGTCAGCACGTAACCCTGCTTGACGGCATCGTCCACCGCCTGCACGCGCATGGCTTCCGCCGTCTGCTTGGTGCCGTTGGTGCGAATCTCGATGGCCCGCACCAGGCATTCGGTCACCAGCAGCGAAGCGTCAGTTTTGAAGCTGTCTTCCAGCGGCGCCCGCTTCACCGACTGCAGCAAGGGCTCAATCCGCTTCATCGCGCTGAAATGTTTTTCCGCCAGCGGGTCCAGCAGGTAGTGCAGGTAGGTGTGCCGGATCTGCTGCATCTTCAGCGGCTCGCTGGAGTTCGGATCCGGGGAAGGAAACACCACCACGTAATAGTCCGCGCCGTAGTTGCGTGCGTTGACCTGAGTCGGATCGCCCAGAAAATCCAGGTAAATCGTAAACGTCCGCCCCAGATATCCCCCAGACTGCATTTTCAGGTAGATATCCGTGTCGAAGATCATCTTGGACAGGGGCACGTGATAGCGCTGCATGAGCGCGGCATAATTCACCCGGTGCCGCTCCCAGATGGCGTGCAGTCCGGCCTTGTCATAGAAGGCCTCCAGCAACTTTGAGAACCCCGCGATCGGCGCCGCATCCGGCGGCATTTCATCTTCTTTGACTCTGGGAAGAAAATTCGGCGGCCCCTGCAGGTACAGCGCCAACGACACATACTGCGCAAGGTCATGCGCCGCATCCTTGCCCCGGTGCGCCTGGTACCAGTCGCACATCGCGCCCATGGCCGTCTGCGCCTCGTCGGAACCCTGCAGGTTCTTCTGTACCTCGGCGCGGATGTTCAGCCGTTGCGCGTCGGCCGCGTTGAGGTTCACGTCGTAGCCGCAAGTGTTCATCGCCGTCAGCACCGCGAACAGGGTCTCGCTCGTATCCAGCGTGATGGGAGTATTGTTGTCCGCCGCGCACACTGGTGCCAGCAGCCCCACCAGGACCGCTACCAACGAACCTCGAAGCCCGGAAACCAGGAAACGCCTCAGGAAACCCTCCCGCAGGATTGGCCAGACTAAAGATGGCCACAGACAACGAGCGGAGAACACTCTAAGTTTAAGGGGTTAAGAGCAGAGGGTCAAACTTGGCCCGGGGTAGTACCTTTCGGGAAAAATTCGGCTACCCCCCCAACCCCCAAGGCCCGCTCCCCCGCCTCCAGGTCCCCGGTTTTGACCTGGCCGCCCCCGCCCGCCCGC
>Ga0316363_10000445_pt1 | contig 56210 bp, 47 predicted proteins | sample Sb_taG_3_FD_200459 | JGI IMG/M metagenome (GOLD analysis project Ga0316363, IMG submission 200459) | Peat soil microbial communities from Weissenstadt, Germany - Sb_50d_a_PC metaG (v2) (version 2) | ecosystem: Environmental > Terrestrial > Soil > Wetlands > Peat | place: Germany: Weissenstadt...
ATATGGAGAATTTCCGCCACGTACGAATCGGGCATCAGGGCCAGAACCTGAGAGTGGTCGGGCGTCTCCACAATCACATCGTGAACCCCAAAGCCGTTTACCGATCGGCGCAAGCGGTGGACCGTGCGTGTCGGGGATGCGTCGCGGGAAAGAGCCGCAAATTTATTGGGTATTACGCGCGCATGCCACGGCACGTCCATGGCGGCCGGTACGCGCAGAACTTCCGGCGGAGTCAGCTTCTCGTTGCCCGGACAAAAAGGGCAGTTCGCGACAAACGATGCCACCGGCTTCCGCTCGCGGTGGTGCGCCATTTCTTCCGGACGGCGGGCGCGCTCGGTTGCGATCACGACCCATTCCTTAGTAGCAAAATTCTGACGCAGTTCTGACATAGTCACTCCTGGAGCTGGTTTCATAAATGCCTTGCAGCACGGAAGGCACGTCCCTCAGGGCTAAAGCCCACATTCTTCCAGGCCCGGAACGGCATGGCTGAAGAGGCTGCGGGAAAGGTCGATGACTCGATGCCAGCCCCCAAAGGAGCGCCTGATTTCGAAGGACTTAACGGTATCGCTAAAGCGATACCCTGATACGAAACCCGAGTTTTTCCGTAGCCTGTGAAGCCGTGCCCAACCCAAAGTCGATTTATGAAACCAGCTCTAGGCAGAGCCTACATCAGGGCTCGAGAGTCGAACAGGCACCGAGGGTCGTATTGCTGACTCTTGCGAGAAAAGGGCGGCTACGCGCATCGAATTTCGCCGCTGGAACGGCGGCGACATTTCCCTAAAAAAGTCACTAGTATAAAATTACAGTTCATCATGTCGACCAAACTTCCTGTAGGAATTCTCGGTGCCACGGGCATCGTTGGGCAGAGATTTATCCAGATGCTCGAACAGCACCCGTGGTTTGAAGTGTCGTGGCTGGCAGCATCCGACCGATCGGAAGGCCGGACGTACGCCGAAGCTGCGCGCTGGCGTTTGAAGACTGCCATTCCGGCGCGGATCGCAAACATGACAGTTTCGCCGGCCAAACCTGAAGGCGCGCCAAAGATCATTTTCGCCGCGCTGGATGCGGCCATCGCTCGCGAACTGGAACCACAATTTGCCGCCGCCGGCTGCGCCGTCGTCTCCAACTCGAGCGCCTTGCGCATGCAGCCAGACGTTCCGCTGGTGATTCCGGAAGTCAATGGCGACCACATTCGGTTGATCGATAAACAATCCTGGCGCGGCCAATCGGGAGGGTATGTCGTTACCAATCCCAACTGCTCCGCGATTGGCCTGGTGCTGGCGCTGGCTCCGTTACATCGCGCTTTCACTCTTGAGACCGTGATGGCGGTCACGATGCAAGCGGTCAGCGGCGCGGGATATCCTGGTGTTGCTTCGCTCGACATCCTGGGCAACGTGATTCCCTACATCGCGAAAGAAGAAGAGAAGATGGAAGAGGAGACGCAAAAGTTGCTGGGGAGGCTGAACGGCTCGCGCGTCGACCCTGCTCCGTTTGCGATGAGCGCGCAATGCAATCGGGTGGCGGTGGAAGATGGCCACACGGAATCGGTCGCCGTCCGTCTTAAGAAAAAGGCCGCGCCGGAGGAGATCATCGCCGCCTGGAATAATTTTCGCGCAGAACCGCAGCAACTTCGATTACCGAGCGCACCGCCTCAGCCCGTGGTGTACATGACAGCCCCGGATCGTCCGCAGCCTCGTTTCGACGTTGACCTCGGCGCCGGCATGACGACCGCGGTTGGACGCCTGCGCAAGTGCAATGTGCTGGACTGGAAATTCACCGTCCTGTCGCACAACACGATTCGCGGCGCAGCCGGGGCTGCACTGCTCAACGCTGAGTTTCTCAAGGCGAAGGGGTATCTCGGGTGAAAACAGTTGCCAGTTGCCAGTTGCTAGTTGCCAGTAAAAGCCGTGCCGACACAGGTTTGTCTGGCAACTGGCAACTGGCTACGGGCAGCTGCTTTAGGGAGCACCCCCGCCCATGATCGTCATGAAGTTTGGCGGGACTTCCGTGCAAGATGCCAAAGCGATTGACCGCGTAGCCCACATCGTCCAGGGGCGGTTGGCGGACCGTCCGGTGGTGGTGGTTAGCGCCATGGCAAAGGTCACCGATTCCCTGCTCGCCATGGGGAAGGCTGCGGGTGGAGGCGATCGCAAGACGGCTCTCAAAATGGCGCGCGCCTTGCGCGAACGCCACTATGACACTGCCGGAGAACTGCTCGGCACCGCTCTGTTCACTGAATTTCACGGCGACCTGGGCGCCGATTTCGAAGATCTGGACGAATTGCTGCGCGGCATTGGCGCGGTCGGTGAAATCACTCCCCGCACCTACGATTACGTTGCCTCCTTCGGCGAAGTGCTTTCGAGCAAGATCATCGCTGCCGCTTTTGTTGCCCGCGGATTGCCGGGCGCGCACGTGGATTCGCGCCAATGTCTGCTCACCGACAGCGCCTATACCAGGGCGGTTCCTCAGTTCGATGAAACCAACGAGCGCCTGCGCAAGAAGGTCAAGCCTTTACTCGACGGCGGCAAGGTTCCGGTGATGGGCGGGTTCATTGGTTCCAATCGTGCCGGCATCACCACCACCATTGGCCGCGGAGGGTCGGATTTTTCCGCGGCTATTTTTGGCGCCGGCCTCAATGCCGAACGCATCGAAATCTGGACCGACGTCGACGGCATGATGACCACCGACCCCCGGCTTACTCCCGAGGCGCGGCGCATCAAGGTCATCAGCTTTGACGAAGCCGCGGAACTTGCCTACTTTGGCGCCAAGGTTCTGCATCCGGCAACTGTGCTGCCCGCGATTCAGCAAAACATTCCGGTTTATGTTCTGAACTCGCTGAACCCCACTTGCGAAGGGACGAAGATCACGGCTCGCGCTCCGCGCTGTACGAATATTTTCAAGGCCATCGCGCTTAAGAAAAAGATCACGCTGGTTGAAGTTGCCTCGCCGCGCCGTTTGCTGTTGCACGGATATTTGAAGTCCATCTTTGAGGCCTTCGATCGTCACAACGTAGCGGTCGATGTGGTTTCCACCTCCGAAGTCAGCGTTTCGGTTACGGCCGAGACCAATGAAGCCATCCCGGCGCTGGCCGCCGATCTGGCGAAACTGGCGGACGTGAAGTACGAGGGGCGGAAGGCGATCGTCTGTCTGGTGGGCGAGAATTTGCGTGACACACCGGGAATCGCCGCCAAGGTCTTCGGTATTCTTGAGGATGTGAAGATCCGCATGATTTCGCAGGGCGCCTCCGAAATTAATCTGACCTTTGTGATTGAAGAAGACGACGCGGCTGAGGTGATCCGGCGCCTCCACCACGCATTTTTTGCCGAAGTCGATCCGGAAGTTTTTGCGTAAGGCATTAACCGCAGAGGACGCAGAGCACGCGGAGAAAAACCAAGAGCTGAACTTAAACATTATTTCCAAATTTCTCTGTGCACTCCGCGTTCTCTGCGGTTTAAGGTTTAAGTGTGAATCTTCTGATTCTCGGTCGTGGCAAAACGGGTTCTCTAGTCGCCGACGTTGCCCAGGTGCGCGGTCACAATGTTCGTGCCCTGGACGTTGACGAAAACGCTGATGCCTCGGCCCTTACTCCCGCTTTTCTTGTTCCCTTCGACGTGGCCATCGACTTCACCACGCCCGCCGCGGTGATCGGCAACGCCGAGGCCTGCATCCGCGCCGGAAAGAACCTCGTGGTCGGAACCACTGGCTGGTACGAGCAAGTGCCGCGCTTGCGCGAAATGGTGCTCTCCGCAAAGACGGGCTTCCTCTATGGCTCGAATTTTTCCATCGGCGTGAACTTGTTCTTCGAGATTGTCGCAACCGCAGCGGCCGCCCTGAAGTACGATTACTCGGGGCAGATTTTCGAGCGTCATCACGCGCAAAAAAAGGACGCTCCTTCCGGAACTGCCATCACGATCCAGAAAATTATGCGCGAGGCCGGAGGCAAGGAAAAAGAAGTCGAGATCGTTTCGTTTCGCGAGGGGGACGTGGTCGGCATGCATGAGGTGGTCTTCAATTCCTCCGGCGATCGAATCTATTTGTGCCACGACGCCAAGTCGCGCCGCGGATTCGCCGAAGGCGCCGTGCGCGCCGCCGAGTGGCTGGCGGGGAAGACAGGGTTCTACGAGTTCCGCAACGTCTGGCGCGAGCTTTAGCGCGAGCCCCAGAGTCTCCTATAACGTCCGGCGGCTGCCGAGCTTCGCTCGGCTTGGACGGGCGAGGCGCCCGTCCCCACACGAGCAGTTTTGTGTGCTTCCGACTCTCCTCCAGCATCAGGGTTGGCAAATGCAAGCCGATCCGATAAGAGTTATCCTTAACCCATGCAACTGCGAGGATGTGGTACCGCTCTGGTCACACCGTTCTCCCAGGACGGTGGTGTCGACGAAAACGCTCTACGTAATCTTGTCGCCTGGCAGGTCGAATCGGGCATCGACTTTTTGATTCCCTGCGGCACCACGGGAGAAACTCCCACGCTCAACCACGATGAGTGGCTGCGCGTCATCGACGTGACCATTGAAGTCGTCGCTGGACGCGTCCCGATCGTCGCCGGCGCCACCTCCAACTCGACGCAGGAGGCGGTGGCCAAAGCCAAAGAAGTGGCGGCACGTCCGGGCGTCAACGCCATCCTCACCGCTTCGCCTTACTACAACAAGCCGACGCAGGAGGGTCAATACCGGCACTTTCGCGCGATCGCCGAAGCGGTTGACAAGCCCGTCATCGTCTATAACGTGCCGGGACGCACGTCCGCCAATCTCGAACCCGCGACCTTGGCGAGGTTGACTGAGGTCGCGAATATTGCGGGCGTGAAGGAAGCCAGCGGGAACATGACGCAGATCGCGGAGGTGCTGAACTCGGTGCCGGAGAGTTTCCTTGTACTTTCCGGCGACGACTCCGTCACTCTGCCGGTAATCGCGCTCGGCGGCGTGGGCGTGATCTCGGTTGCCTCCAATGAAATTCCCCGCGAAATGGCGGAGATGACGCGCGCCGCTCTGGCGAACGACTGGCACACGGCGCGCACCATCCACCGCAAATATCTTCCGCTGATGCTGGCCAACTTCATCGAGTCGAGCCCGCTGCCGGTGAAAGCCGTGCTTGCGATGATGGGTAAGATCGAAGAAGTCTATCGCCTGCCCTTGCTTCCCATGCGCCGCGACACGCGATCGAAGCTGCAGAAGGTCGCGACCGACGTCGGATTGATTGCCCGGCCCGCGGCCATGCCGGTCGCTGCCACCGAATTCTATATTTACGAAAATTGGGCAGCGGGCCCGCACAAAGCGATGCTGCACCGCGCATCCTGCGGACAGTGCAATTCGGGTAAGGGACGTCCGGCCGGGCACGATCCCAATCATTCGCGCTGGCACGGACCGTACGGCACTCTCGCCGAGGCGCGCGAGGCGACTCATCAGATGCCCGGAGTGCTGATTCGCAGCGAATGCAAGTGCGTGGCGTAGGGGAAGCTTTTGGCTTGTGGCTGTTAGCTATTAGCTCTTGGCCTTCTGTTTCTCTAACGCGCCTTCATGCGCTTAATTTCGGAATTCAAGTTCACCACAGGTTCCTAGCCATCTTATGCCAGACTCGATACTCACTTTGAAGTCGGCCATTGAACGTCTATCGGCGCGCGAAACGATCGACAATCCCGACAAAGCCCGTCCCGTTTTTTTCGAATTCCGCGCCGCTCTGACTCGGGGCGAGGCTCGCGCCGCCGAGAAAGTCGACGGACGCTGGGTGGTCAACACCTGGGTGAAGCAAGGCATCCTGCTGGGCTTCCGGCTGGGCGAGTTACAAAAGATGTCGGACGGAGACGTACTCTCCTTTATAGACAAGGACACTTTCCCCGCCCGTCGTCTCACCCTCGCCGATCGCGTTCGCCTGGTGCCCGGTGGATCTTCCATCCGCGAAGGGGCCTACGTTGCGCCGTCCGTTGTCTGCATGCCTCCTATGTTCATCAACGTCGGCGCCTACGTGGATGAAGGCTCGATGATCGACTCGCATGCGTTGGTCGGCTCTTGTGCGCAGATCGGCAAGCGTGTTCACCTGAGCGCCGCCGCACAGATCGGAGGCGTACTGGAGCCGGTCAACGCCGCTCCGGTGATTATCGAAGACGATGTGCTGGTCGGCGGCAACTGCGGAGTGTACGAAGGCACGCTGGTGCGCACCCGCGCGGTTTTGGGAGCGGGAACGATTCTGACACGATCGACGCCGCTCTACGATCTGGTGCGCGGCGAAATCTACCGGGCGTCAGCGGAACGGCCGCTGGAAGTTCCCGAAAACGCCGTGGTCGTTCCCGGCTCGCGCGCCGTTAACAAAGGCAAGGGCAAATCCGACGACTGGAATCTTTCGCTCTACACCCCGGTGATCGTTAAGTATCGCGACGAGAAGACTGAACGGGGGATTGAGTTGGAAGAGTGGCTGCGGTAGAGTGGCTAGCCTTTGCTGAGAATCTAAGATCTTTACCACAGGGGGCACAGAGGAACACAGGGAAAAACTAAAATGGCTCTGTCTGTGTTTCTCGGTGATAAAGATTTGGCTCTGCTTTACTTTATGCTAGAATGTAAAGCGATGACGGAAGCCACTCTTTCGGCAAAGAACCAGATCGTAATCCCGCGTGAGGCTCGCGAAGCGCTGGGCTTGAAGCCCGGCGACAAGATCCTTGTGGTGGTTCGCGGTGGGAAAGTCCTTATCCTGCAAAAGCCAAAGTCCTATCATGCGGCGATCCGTGGGTTAGCTCGCCGTAAATATCCAAAGGATTATCTGCAAAAGGAACGTCAGAGTTGGGAGTAGAGCGGCTCCGCGCCTTTCTCCGGCGTCACCGCCGGATCGCTCTGGACACGAGTATCTTCATCTATCACTTAGAATCCAACCCAAAGTATCTCGCATACACCGACGCTATTTTTTCTTGGCTTGAGCGGTCGGAATCCAAGGCGATCACATCCACAATAACGATGACGGAACTGCTAGTACTGCCGTATCGCGAAGGCGACGAACAGCGGGCAAATGACTTTTATGGCTTGCTTTCCACCTACCCCAACCTGGATTGGATTGCACCGAACCTGGAGATCGCGGAGATCGCGGCCCGGATTCGCGCCCTCCATCGCCTGCGAACACCCGATGCTCTACAAGCCGCGACAGCCGCACATTCGCAGGCCACCGGTTTGATTACGAACGACGCCGTCTTTGAACGCGTGGAAGGATTTCAAACGCTAGTTCTGGACGAACTTCTGTGAATGTCACCTTTAGTGGCCCGCTCGTTGGACTCCTGCCTCACGACGGCAGCATCCCCGCCGCCTGGAAGTTGCATTTGTTCCTCTGCAAATCTGCTCCGCCCTTCGAGGTGCTTGGCGCGAAAATGCGTCCGCGCCCGTTCGCCCCACGCCTTTACGAAGTAGTAGTTCAGGGCGCATCCGATGGCCGAGCTGGTAATCGGAATCAGGCGTCCGGCCCACTTTTCCACCACCTCGGCGCCGGCTCTGACCGCGATCCGCTGGATCACGCGCGGCACAAAGCGGTTGACCACTTCTTTTTCCAGCAACTCGCGGCTGATGTCGACGCCGGCGGCGCTGGCGGCTGCAATCCATAGCTCAGCGATTTCGGCGTCGGTGTTCAACTCGAACCCATAAATCAGGCTGAGCTTCTGGATAGTGCGCATGGTAATGGCAGAAAGAATGCCGAGGTCCGGTACGATCGTCAGAATTCCGCCGAGACCAAACCCCGCTCCCTCCGCCGCCGCCAGCTTCATGCCGCCGCGGATTACAGACTCCGCTACATCGTCGAGGCGTTCCACCGGGAGCGTGTAAACTCCGCGAAAAGTTGCCAGCGGCAACCCATGCGCCACGCGCAACTGCATCAGGAAGCGCCCGGGATCAACCTTGATCGTCTCGTAGGCGCGCGTCAGACCTCCGCGGATCGCGCCTTCGATGCGCCGCCGCATCCACGATTTATTTTCGTCGGCCATCTTACTGTTTTGAGTTTATCAGCCCGCTAACTCCACATCCGACTTGATCTTGATGTAGAAACGCCGATTGCCGCGTCTTCCGGATCTAATGGAGCGACGGGCGTCTCGCCCGTCCCCGCTGGAGTGCAGCGGTTCGGCGACCGGACGAGGACGCCCGGCTCTCCACGTGCAAATACGTCCAAAGCGGCCCCCGTCTCTACCGAACCTCTCGCTGTGCTAGCATCGACTTGTCTAATGGCAAAAGGAAAACTGCACGTTGTTCCGCTAGGCGGGCTGGGCGAGTTCGGTATGAACTGCATGGCCATCCGCTATGGCGATGACATCATCGTGGTTGACGCCGGCCTCATGTTTCCCGAAACCGAGTTGCTGGGCGTCGACATCGTCGTCCCCGACATTTCTTACCTGCTTGAGAATCGCAAGCTGGTGCGCGGCATCGTCCTTACGCATGGCCACGAAGACCACATCGGAGCCCTGCCCTGGATTCTCAGCGAACTGAATGTTCCCGTCTGGGGCACCGAGTTCACGCTGGCCTACGTCGAAGATAAGCTTGACGAACACCAGCTCCTCGACGACTCTGACCTGCGCGAAATTCGTCCTGGAGAGCGCTTCAAGGTTGGGCCGTTCACCATTCATCCGCTGCAGGTAACGCACAGCCTGGTCGATTGTGTCGCGCTTGCTATCCACACGCCGATTGGGGTCGTGCTGCATACCGGCGACTTCAAGGTCGACCCTACGCCCACCGACAATCGCCTCTTCGACCTGCACGGTTTCGCCGAGTACGGCAAAGAAGGAGTGCTGGTGCTGCTGCAGGATTCGACCAACGTCGAGCGCAAGGGCTACACTCCGAGCGAACGCGCGGTGCGCCGCAAGTTCGACGAGGTGTTTGCCCGCACCCAGCGGCGTCTGTTTATCTCCTGCTTCGCGTCCTCCATTCATCGCATCAAGCTGACGGTCGACATGGCGCGCGACCACGGCCGCAAAATCTGTTTCATCGGCCGCTCCATGAACAACTCCTCCGAGATCGCCGAAGACCTGGGTTATGTCCAGATCCCCGAGGGGATGCTGATTCAGCCCGGCGAAATGAAAAACTTCGCTCCTGAGAAAGTGTGCGTCCTCATCAGCGGCACCCAGGGCGAACCCATGTCGGCGCTGTCACGGGCGGCGGTGGATAACCACAAGCACGCCAAAATCGAAAAGGGCGATACCGTCGTGCTGTCGTCGCGCATCATCCCCGGCAACGAAAAAGCTATTTTCCGCATGGTGGATCACCTGTTCCGGCGCGAAGCGCACGTGATTTATGACGACGGCTCTTACCCGCCGATCCACGTCAGCGGACACGCCAGCCAGGAAGAATTGAAGCTCATCATCAACCTGGTGCGGCCCAAGTATTTTGTGCCGATCCACGGCGAATACCGGCAGCTCAAGTTGCATGCCGAGCTGGCCGCGTCGATGCACGGCTCGGTCGGCAACGTGCTGCTGATTGAGAGTGGAGACGTCCTCGAAATCGATGAACTGGGCGCGCGCAAGGCCGGACGGATCAACGTGGGCCGCGTCTGCATCGATTCCGGCTCGCGCACCGACGTGGTCGAAGACATCGTCATCAAAGACCGCCGGCATCTCAGCGAAGACGGATTCGTGATGCCGATCATTGCCATCAACAAGCTCACCGGACTCGTCGAAACGTCGCCCGAGATCGTGACCCGCGGATTCGCGCCCGGCGAAAACGGCGTGATCGAGCGCGCCCGCGAGATTGTCATGGCAACCCTCGATGCCTCCAGCGCCGAAGAGAAAGCCGACTATGGCGTGATCAAGGAGAAAATCCGCACCGACCTGAAGCGCTACATCTCGCGGCAGACGCAACGGCGGCCGCTGATTATGCCGGTGATACTGGAGATCTGAGAACCCTTTCACCGCCGAGACGCCGAGAGCGCGGAGGAGATCTTGCAATCGTAACCCTGGCTGACATTCAGCAAGCCCGCGCGCTACTCCAGGGTATCGCCTTCCGCACTCCCCTGTTCGAATGGACGGGCGCGGCGGATCAACGCAAGCTCTTCCTTAAGCTCGAAAACCTGCAGCCCATTGGGGCCTTCAAACTGCGCGGCGCTTATAACAAGGTCGCATCCCTTAGCGACGACGAACGCCGCCGCGGAGTCATTTCCTATTCGAGCGGCAATCACGCGCAGGGCGTGGCCTACGCGGCGCGGGCGCTGGGCGTGAAGGCCATCATCGTGATGCCTGGCAACGCTCCAAAGAACAAGCTTGACGCTACCGCCGCGCTCGGAGCGGAGATCGTCACCGTCGGCCCGAGCAGCGAAGAGCGCCGACTGCGCGCTGAGCAACTGGCCGCCGAGCACGGTTACGCGATCGTGCCGCCCTACAATGACGAAAAGATCATTGCCGGCCAGGGCACGGTTGGCCTCGAAATTCTCGAAGACCTGCCGAACGTTGAAACCGTGCTGGTCCCGGTCGGCGGCGGCGGATTGATCAGCGGCGTCTCGGCCGCCATCAAGCTCAGCAATGCCGAGCTTAGTCATCCCGAGCCTAGTGATCCGCAGCTTGTCCAACCCAGGCTTGTCCAGCCCAAGCTTGTCCAACCCCGGGTGAAGGTGATTGGCGTTGAACCTGAACTTGCCTCCGATGCTCGAGCCGGCCTGCGCGCCGGACGGATCGTCTCCTTCCCGGCAGAGCAAGTCAAGCAGACGCCTGGCCGACGGCCTTCGCACGCAGAGCATCGGCGCCATCAATTTCGAACACATCAGCGCCTATGTCGACGACATCGTCAGCGTTACGGAAGACGAGATCCGCGAGGCCATGCGGGCTCTGAGTGCGAACGCGAAAACGCTGGCCGAACCGAGTGGCGCCGTCGCCGCGGCCGCGTTTCTTTTCCATGCCGACGAGTTGCCGCAGACGGCGATCAACGTCGCCGTGATCAGCGGCGGCAACATCGATCCCATGCTGCTCGCCGAATTGCGTACGCGTTGATCGCTCGTCGCTGATCGGTCGAGGACGCACTCGAAGTCCGCCTTCCTCTTTTGTTCTGCCTGCGTCCTCTGTGATTCCTCGCGGTTCGCTGCTTCCAGAGCGCAACCACAAGGACACAGGGTTCACAGAGGAAACCTTCGTCTCGATTCGTCCTTCGAGCGAGGCGAATGTACAATCCTGATTCACGCGAGGGCAACTTGAACCGCTGGCTCGATCAGTTTTTTGAACTCTCTCATCGCCAGACCACCGTCCGCCGCGAAATTGTTGCCGGACTGACCACCTTCTTCACGATGGCCTACATCGTGGCTGTCAACCCTGCCATCCTGAAAACCGCCGGCATGCCTGCTGACGCCTCGCTTACGGCCACTATTCTCACCGCCATCTTCGGAACGCTGCTGATGGGCTTCTATGCCAACCGCCCTTTCGCCATCGGTCCGTATATGGGCGAAAATGCTTTCATCGCTTTCACAGTGGTGCATGTGCTTGGCTACACTTGGCAAAGCGCTCTGGGCGCGGTGTTTCTGGCTGGAATTCTTTTCATTCTGATGACTCTGTTCCGCCTGCGCCAGTGGATGGTCGACGCCATTCCCGCCACGCTCCGTTACAGTTACGCGGTCGGCATCGGATTGTTTCTCACTTTCATAGGGCTGAACCAGACTGGCATTGTTACCCTGGGAACGCCCGGGGCTCCGGTTCGGCCGGGCCATCTCACTTCCCTTTCGGTTCTGCTTTCCATTTTTGGTTTCCTGCTGATGACGGTGCTCACCATTCGGCGCTTCCCGGCGGCAATTCTTAGCGGAGTTCTCGCCACCGCTCTTCTTAGTTTTGTGACCAGGGTCGCTCCGGCGCCGACCGGTTGGGTCAGCCGTCCGCCGAGCTTGCAACCCGTTCTTTTCAAGTTCGATCTGCACACGCTATTCACCTGGGGATTTTTTCCTGTCGTCCTCACGATTTTTGTTATGGCTTTTGTGGACACCATGGGCACGCTCATTGGTGTGTCGGCGCGCGCGGGGTTCCTCGACAAAGACGGCAACCTGCCGCAGATCGAGCGCCCAATGATGGCCGACGCGCTGGCCACCACCTTCGCCGCCGTGATTGGAACCACGACATCCGGCGCCTTTATCGAGTCCGCTACTGGAGTAGAAGCCGGGGGCCGAACCGGGCTGACGGCGGTCATCACAGCGCTGTGCTTTGCCGGGACTTTATTCTTTGCGCCATTCATCTCCGCTATCCCACCCCAGGCATACGGACCGGCGCTGATCTTCGTTGGATTGCTGATGCTGAGCCCGATCACGCGCATTCCCTTTGACGACCTCACCGAACTGGTTCCGGCCTTTGGAGTCGTCATCCTGATGGCCTTCACTTACAACGTGGGCATTGGCATGACGGCGGGCTTCATCTTGTATCCTTTCTGCAAACTGGTTTCGGGACGCTTGCGGGATGTTCGTCCGGCGCTCTGGGCGTTGACCGCGTTGTCGCTGCTATTTTTCGTCTTTTATCCGTACACATAATGGTTTAGAGAAGCGGGTGAAACTAACAGGAAGAAACGAACCGGTCGCGCGGTCTCAATGTCGAAGGCAATTCGCGCGTCGAGTTCGACTGGGACTGGTAGGTGAAGGGATCTGGCCCAGCCGTGCGCTCCATCCTCGGCCTTTCCCCGTTACAATTTCAAAGACTTGCGGGGAACAGCAGATGATTCGCTTTGGCATCGCAGGTTTCGGATTGCACGCCGTGCGGCGGCTGATGCCGGGCTTCGCGCGTGCTCGGAATTGCAAGGTAGTTGCTCTATCGCGCCGCGACTTGCACAAGGCACGGGAGGCCGCGGCACAATATGCGATCCCGCATGTCTTCCTCACCACCGAAGAACTTTGCCGCTGTCCTGAAGTCGACGCCGTGCTGGTCGTCACTCCGAATGCCTGCCACCTGCAGGACGTCCTCACCGCGGTTGCTGCCGACAAGCCGGTGTTGTGCGAGAAACCGATGGGCATGGATGCGGAGGAATGCCGACGGATGGTCGAAGCCGCTCGCAAAGCCGGCGTCCTTCTCGGCGTCGCCCAGGTCTTTCGTTTTGCAGAAAGCACGGCGAGATTTCGCGAACGCATTGCCGCTGGTGACATCGGGCAGCCGATCTTTGCGCGGGCGGAGTTCTCGTATAGCGGGGCGGGCCATGCTCGCACCTGGCTTTACAACCGCTCTATAGCTGGAGGTGGCCCCATCGCCGACGTGGGCGTCCATTGCATCGACGTCTTGCGTTACCTCCTGCAGGATGAACCACGGCTGGTTAGCGCTCTCGGCCGTTCGGACGAGCGTTGCTTGGGCGAGCGTTGGTTGGGCGAAAGTGGTTTGGTCGAAAGTAGTATGCGCGAACAATCGGGCGACGTAGAAGCGGCGGCCGTCCTGACTCTGGAGTTTCAGCGGGGCACGCTGGCCACGGTCCTGGTTTCAACTCGTGCACACTATCGCACGCCGTTGGAGATTGTCGGTGACGCGGGCGTCCTGCGTGCCAACGATGCGCTGAATGTCGAACGACCGATTATCTTGGAACTGTGGCGCGCGGGACAACGGGTTGCCGAAGAAACCGTCTCCAACCAACTTGCTTATGCGAGACAGGCAGACAGTTTCGCTGCCGCGATCGAAGGTCGGGAAGTGTTTCCAGTGCTTGGCCAGCAAGGCTGGCAGAACCAGCTCATTCTGGACGCCGCCTACCGCAGTTTGTCATCGGGAAAAAGTGAAGAGATACCGATGCTCTCAGACCACCCTGGCAGGTAATGTTGGAAGCAACCGTAATGGCGGGGGAAGGTCGGCTCCCCGTGAAACTTCACCACAAATAAGAAGCGCCCCGGATTCAAAGAATCACGGGACGCCCGAACAGCCCTCCCCCAGAACTGCTCAACCGAAAAGATATGGCAACAGGCCGGGGAGCGGAATGCCACTTTTGAGCGATTGATTGGCACCAAAGGGCCACTTGCTAGACCCCACTCCGTGGTAACATCAGTAACATTCAGATTGGTTACTGCGAGCCGCCCGGGGTCTGGAAGGGGGGTTCTGTAAGCGTAAGTATTCTTTCTGGTGGGGAGATTCGCCTGCCGATTGCCAATCCGCAATTGCTCCGTTTCGTAGCGGCGAACCGCCCGCATGATGGAGCCGCAGGACGGGAGCAAGCGATGTTTGCTAGTGTGCAGGAGATTGCAGTTGCACATTGTGAAGAGGTAAGGGCGAATGCTTGCAAGGCATTGATAAGTAATAACAACCGAGTTTCCGTAGTTCTGGAACGAAAAGTGCGGCAGGCGCCGAAGGCGATCCACGCCTTGGACGCAACTTTCAAGGTGAGTCTCGGGAACGAACGAAAAAAGGGAGGGAACTAAGATGAGGCGAGTGTTGCTTCTAGCATTGCTGGCTTTGGCATTGCCGATTGCCGCTTGGGCGAACACGATTTCCTTCACGAACCAGAATGGCGAGCTTAACATTTCGGGTATGGCGGGAACGGGGGGGATGGGGACGATCGGCGTATCAACCATCACTTCGATTGGATCGCAACTGCTGACCTGGGGGCACACCGCAGCTAGTGCTGGACACTCTCTTGGTATGGTGAGCTTCACGACCGGCGCTCTGGCCACCGGTTCCCTCCGGTATGGGGGGACTTTTAACGGGGGCGAGGGCGTCTCGACATTTGACGTGATGGGCGTCGGCAAGTGGGCAAAACGTTTAACGGGATCAAAAACAACTCCGGTAGCGATCTTCACCGGCTGGTTCGTCGGTCCGATCGATTGGACTCTGACTAGCGCGCCTGGCAAAAAGAATCTGACCTACGTCCTCAGCGGCGAGATCTTCGGCCAGCTGTGGAACGGTCGTGACGTGTATGGAACTGCGACCGAGAACATCTACACTGTTAACGGACAGCTCACCCAGGGTATTGCGCACATCAGTATGGGCAAATCGACCGTCACTGTCCCGGAACCCGGAACTTTGGGTCTTCTCGGAACAGGGTTGGTGGGTATCGCTGGAGTATTCCGTCGCAAGATGGTGGGGACATAACTTAGATTTGCTGGTCGGTCAAAAACACTCACTTCATGGCCCTGCCGCAAGGCGGGGCTTTTGATTTTGAGCGCAAGCCGCTTGATCGAGCTGATGGCCCTCTGGCCTTTGCAGGAAGAGGTTCGACTATCGCGTCGAGCCGGCCCCTGCTCAGGACCGTTTCGACGGCTAGGTGTCCTTAGCTGATCCTGATCCGAGAACCGGTCTGAGGCCTGCCCCACGTCCTATGGTTCGATTACTGCGGTAACGGCCCATGGTGGGTTTTGCGTTGACCTTGCCTTTGTCCAAACCTACAGTCAGGCGCAGGGGGTAGTATGAAGGATATCCATGAGGTTTTGCGCCGCAAGCAGGCGCAGTACACACAGCTGGGAAAGCAGATCGAGATGCTGCAGCAGGCTGCCGAGAAGTTGCGCGAAGTCGCGCCTTTGCTTGCCGAAACTGGCGACGAAGACGATAGCGCAGTCCTGACGGAAGTGGACGATGAAAACTCCAACGCGATGGCGGCCAAGGCCAACGGTCAATCCTCGCCGGCCGCGTCCAAACCAGGGCGTAGCGTAACTCCGCGCTGGCCGTAGAAACCTGACGGTGGACGTACAGCGCGAGGCGGGAGGCTCGGTTCGATGATATTGCAGGCACTGTTGGTGTCCAAGGATGACCTGACTGCGGAAACGCTGATTCAGGCCCTGGCGCAGTTCGGAGTGGCGGTGGATCGGTCGAACGCGGCCGATGTGGCCGCAACACGACTGGAGGGAGAGCGTTTTGATCAGGTGATCGTCGACTTCGACGATCCCGAAACGGCCTCTCTACTACTGGACGCTTGCCGCCGCCTGGTTGGCCCCGACCGCCAACCGCCCGTCACCATTGCCTTGTTAAACGAAGTTTCGCAGATCCGCTCGATCCTCGGCGCGGGAGCTCATTTCGTCCTCACCAAGCCGGTTACCTTCGAGCAGGCACAAAACACCTTGCGCGCTGCCACGGCGCTGCTGAAGCGCGAAAGGCGGCAAGCGTTGCGGGTCGCCGTCCAGGCGGCGGTTTCGATTCGTATCGACGAGAGCAACACGGTTGAAGGCATTCTGCTCGACCTGAGCACCGGCGGCATGGATGTGCTGGCGGCCAAGCCACTTCCATCCGCGGCTCTGGTCCACGTCTCCTTCGAGCTACCCGGCGGCGCTGGCATTGCCGGTGACGCGGAAGTCGCCTGGAGCACCGCCAACGGTCAAACCGGCCTGCGCTTTCTCGACATCGAAGCCGAGAAGCGCGAGGAAATGAGCAAGTGGCTGGCTGCCCGTTCGCACGATGCTTTGCCCGAAGAACCCGACGCGGTCACACCATGCAAACTGACGGATCTTAGTCTGGGCGGCTGCTATGTGCAGACCGAATCTCCTTTCCCTCAGTCCTCCGCCGTCGATCTGTGCCTGCGCGCCGCTGGGATGGAGATTCACACCGAAGGTTTGGTCCGGGTCATGCATCCCGGACATGGCATGGGCATTGAATTTCCTGCCCGCACGGAAGATCAGCGCAAAAGCGTCGGCGAGTTCATCGAGTTCCTCACCGGCCAGCCCGGTGCCACTCCGCAACTGGAGACTTCTCCTCGCGCTCTCGTCGCCAACACGGTCGATTTAAGCCATGAACTAGGCCAGACCAGCAGCGCCGCAACCTACGGGGAGGATCCCCTCCTGGAATTGCTGCGGACTGGCAGTGCGCTGGAGGAAGAAGCGTTTCTCGCCGAACTGCACCAACAGCGAACTGCGGCGAGCGTCAATCAATAAACGTCCGCCAGTAGAAGGCAGCCAGTAAGCGTTCGCCTAATCGCCCGCGTTCCCAGCAAGAACGATCCCAGAAAAAACGATCCCAGAAAAAAGCCGGGAACCTGACCGACTTTCCCCCTGTCGGCCGGTCCCCGGTAGTTTGTTCGACATCATCTGATCGCAGAGTATCTCGTTACCCGCTCCTAAATGATTTCGGTGCGGTTAATTTTTCGAGAATTTCTCCGATGCAATAGAATTGCTCTGCCTGTAGGGACGTGGCTTGCCCCATTTCCGGGGACGCTGGAGACGCGGCAAGCCGCGTCTCTCCGGGATGTCACATGCAGCTTGAGGATCGCATGCACCTTTCGCTTTTTCGCAGCCTGTCAGTTTGAGGTTAGGGTAAATTGCTCAGAAGTCCGGTCTCGCGTGCGTTCGTGCTGGCTGGCTGTTGTCTGGCGGCCATCACTCCGTTTTTCTGGCGGGGCAGTCCCTCGGGGCATGATTTCGAGTTCCACATGTTTTCGTGGATGGAAGTGCTCGGCCAATGGAAGCATGGCATCGCATATCCGCGCTGGGCGGCGCTGGCGTACTGGGGATACGGCGATGCCCGCTTCCTGTTTTATCCGCCCGCTTCCTGGACTCTGGGCGCCGCGCTCGGTACGACTTTGCCCTGGACGATGGTGCCAGGCGCGTATTGCTGGATCGCGCTCACGCTTGCCGGAGCGTCCATGTACCGGCTCGCCCGCGAGTGGCTCCCGGTCGCGGACGCGTTGTTTGCGGCCGTGTTCTATGCGGTGAATCCCTACCACTTGCTTATCGTCTACTGGCGAAGCGCATACGCCGAACTGCTGGCGGCGGCGCTGTTGCCGCTTCTGCTGCTTTGTCTTCTGCGGCTCTTTTTGCGGAAAGCCGAGCCTGGTCATCGCTCGATGCTGGGGCTGAGTCTCACGCTGGCCGCAACCTGGCTCACGAACGTACCTGCGGCGGTGATGATGCATTACGCGGCGGCCGGGCTGGCGGTCGTCTTCTTTGCGACTGGAAGCGCGCGCGAGCTCGCCCATAAACGATCATGGGGTCCACAGGTCTGGCGGCCGCTTGGTCGGGCCTTAGTGCGGACCTTAGGCCCAACGGCGCTGGCGATGCTCCTGGGAGTCGGCTTGGCCTCGTTTTATCTGCTACCGGCAATTTACGAACAAGGGTGGATCGACATCGGCCAGGTGCTGTCGCCAGGAGTCCGGCCGCAGGACAATTTTCTTTTCACCACCCTCGCCGATCCCGATCACAACCGCTTCAATCTTCTGGTTTCGATCGTAGCGGTGGTCGAAATTGGCATCCTCGCTTTCGCGATCTGGTTTTCGCGCCGCTGGCGGGTGAAACGCGCAGGGGCAGCCAACCCTTCGACAAGCTCAGGGCAGGCTCCTTCGACAAGATCGGGCCAGGCTCTCGACAGTCCAGTCGCGGGCAGCGCGGTAACCGCTGAGCAAAGCCCGTGGATGCTGCTTTCCGCCTGGGGTGTGTTCAGCGCGGTCCTGATGCTTTCGGTGAGCAATTTGCTCTGGCAGCACTTGCCCGAGCTCCGGTTCGTGCAACTTCCCTTCCGCTGGCTGCTGGGCATGAATGCCGCTTTGGCAATGCTTCTGACCATGGCCGCCAAGCGTTGGACCTGGACCTCGCGCTTCCTGGCGTCTGCCATTCTGCTGGCCGCAGTCATCGTCGCCGGCTATCGCATCCAGCCGCCCTGGTGGGAGAAGGCCGCCGACATCCACGAGATGAGCGATGCCATCGTCGACGGCACCGGATACGAGGGCACCGACGAATACGTCCCGGCCGGAGCCGATTCCTACGAACTGAATAAAAGTCTGCCCCGCATCAGCGACGACACAGGGGCAGCGGTTCAGGGTGAAGTGCTGGTGTGGGGGCCGACGGAAAAACACTTCACGGTCCACGCCGCCGCACCGCAAAATCTAACCGTGCGCCTTTTCAGCTACCCGGCATGGGAGGTCGTCTTGAACGGCAAGCCCAGCGCAACGCAGAAAACCGATGCAACCGGCCTGATCGTCATTCCCATTGCCGCCGGAGACAGCGATGTACGCATCCATTACCGCCGGACGATTGATCGTTTCGTCGGAAACATGCTCTCGCTGATCAGCTTGGCTGTGCTGGTTGTCGCTTGGATGAAGATGAAGACGCAGCCCAACACCCGGCTGGGGCTGCCGGTGTAATCACCTGTGTTTCTCTGTGTTTTCTGTGGCTATCGGTTTTTTTCACCACAGAGGACACAGGGGGACGCAGAGAAAAAACTCACGGGGAGACAAGATGCAACGTCGCGTCCTGGTGGCAACCTCGAACGCGGGCAAGCTTCGCGATTTCGCCGGCGCTGCCGCCTATGGCATCACGGTCGCAAACATCCCGCACTTTGCTTCTCTGCCCGAAGTTGTCGAAGACGGGGCCAGCTTCGAGGAGAACGCGCGCAAGAAAGCTGAGGGCTACAGTCTGGCCGTGCGCGGCGAGCTGGTTTTAGCCGACGACTCCGGCCTGGAGATTGACGCCCTCGGCGGCGCTCCCGGCGTTCATTCTGCCCGCTACGCTGCCGACGAACCACACACGGCTGAGCGCAACACGGATGACGAAGCCAACAACGCGCGCGTGCTCCGCGAACTGAGAGGGGTTCCGGAACAGAAGCGCACCGCTCGTTTCATCTGTGTGCTGGTTGTCGCCCGTGACGGCCAGACTGTTCAGATTTTCCGCGGCGCCGCTGAAGGTATCATTCTGGACGCGCCCCGGGGCCAGCATGGATTTGGATATGATCCGCTGTTCTACTTCCCGCAAATCGGCAAGACCTTTGCCGAGCTGAGCGCCGCCGAAAAAGCCCAGTACAGCCATCGTGGCGCAGCTTTTCGCGCATTCCTTTCGTGGTATCGGGCAACCTAAAGCGAAGCCAAAGTTGCTGTGACCGCAGGCAGTCTGCCGAGCTACGCTCGGCTTGGACGGGCGAGGACGCCCGTCCCCACACTAGCAGGGTAGAGCCGCGATAAACCTTCGCGGTATATCATGTTTTTCCGGGCCCCTTGCAATGCCGCGAAAAAACATCCTTCTTCTCCTTGAAGGAGGGGATCGGCGGACAATCGGTCGCTCTGACCAAGTGGTGGCAATTGTGTCCAAGGACCCACGGCTGTTTCCTGAGCTGATCGCAGGGTTGTGGTCCGAGGATGCCCTGGTGCGAATGCGCGCTGCAGACGCGACCGAGAAGGTTACGCGGAGGAATCGTGAGCTCCTGCGGCCCTACAAGAAGGAACTGCTGGACTTGACGACCGAGGCGAAGGAACAAGAACTGCGCTGGCATCTAGCCGTCATGGTTCCACGGCTTGTGCTGAACGCCAAGGAACGACAACTCGCGACATCTTTATTGAACAGTTATCTGGAGGACCGTAGTTCCATTGTCAAGACATCCGCTCTTCAGGGGCTGGCCGACTTGGCGCAGAATGATCCAAGCATTCGGCCGAGAGTGGTGGAGATTCTGCGCGAGGCTAGTCGAAGCGGTACGGCCGCGATGAAAGCTCGCAGCCGCAAGCTGCTGCTGCAACTGGAATGTGTTTGACCGTGCGCATCGTCACCTACGTGCCTAGATCACGTCGCATCCGAAAACTGACCCACCAATTAGGACACCACCTCACTTCGATCTTTCTTGACTTCCCTTCCCCGGCAAAACGATAATTACCAGTTTGTACACTGCACCACGTAAGGAGCCGTCATCGTGGCGTCAACTGCCAATCCCGTTGCTCCCATGATCAAGCCCGGCGTCGCTTCACTGCGCGCTGGCGAGGGTACTTCGTTCCTGCTGCGCCGTCTGCATTCTCTCAGCGGCGTCGTACCCATCGGAGCTTTTCTTCTCGAACACTTCATCTCGAACGCCGAAGCCATCAAAGGCCCAGCGGCCTACGGCAAGCAAGTCGAGTTTTTGAACAGCCTGCCCTTCGTTTTTCTGCTGGAGCTGTTCTTCATCTGGATTCCGATCGCTTACCACGGCCTCTACGGCCTTTGGATCTGGTATCAAGGCGAGGGCAACGTCGCCAATTACCCGTGGACTGGCAATTGGCTCTACACCACACATCGTTGGACCGGCATCATTTCGCTTATTTTTATAGCGCAGCACACGTACTTCCTGCGCTTCACCGGCGTGCACCTGCCGACGCATCCTATGCAGTCCTTCGCCAAAGTTCAGTCCGAATTTCAGAACCCGTGGATGATCGCCTTCTACGCCGTCGGCATTATTGCCGCATGCTGCCATTTCAGCTACGGCCTGTGGCTGTTCGCCGCGAAGTGGGGAATTACGACCGGTGAAGCGGCGCGCCGCGGCTTTGGTTATGTCTGCCTCGCGCTCGCTCTCGTCCTCATTGCGATCGGAGCGGGCAGCATGTACGGATTCCTGGCGACGCCGAACCAGCCTTTAGACACCAATACTTCGGAAAGTCTCGTGATGCGATAGAGATTGTACGAGAGATTGCACGAAGTTGTGCGAGCAGGCCCGGGCCCGGCCCGGCAGATCGGATTCATACAGTATGGCAGCTCCGAAAATCATCGTAGTGGGCGGGGGCCTGGCAGGTCTCGCCGCCGTCATCAAGATTGCTGAGATGGGCGGAGAGGTTGACCTGTTCTCCATTGTTCCCGTAAAGCGCTCGCATTCGGTGTGCGCGCAGGGTGGCATCAACGCCGCCAAGAACCTGAAGGGCGAAGGCGATTCCACCTGGATCCATTTTGACGACACGATTTACGGTGGCGACTTCCTCGCCAACCAGCCGCCGGTCAAGGCCATGTGCGAGGCCGCTCCCGGCATCATCGATCTGCTCGACCGCATGGGCGTTCCCTTCAATCGCACTCCCGAAGGTCTGCTCGATTTCCGCCGCTTCGGAGGCACGCTCTATAACCGCACTGCCTTCGCGGGAGCAACCACCGGCCAGCAGCTTCTTTATGCGCTCGACGAGCAGGTCCGGCGCTACGAGGCCGAAGGCAAGGTGAAGAAGTACGAGCACTGGGAATTTCTCTCGGCGGTGCTCGACGGAACGCGCGTTTGCCGAGGCATCTGCGCCATGGACCTGTGGACGATGGAAGTGCGGACCTTCCCGGCCGACGCCATTATCATTGCGACGGGCGGCTGTGGCGCTATCTTCGGCAAGTCCACCAACTCCGTGGTGTGCACTGGATCGGCACAGTCGGCGCTTTATCAGCAGGGCTGCTATTACGCGAACGGTGAGTTCATTCAGGTGCATCCCACCTGCATCCCCGGCGAAGACAAGCTGCGCCTCATGTCGGAATCGGCGCGCGGCGAAGGGGGACGCGTCTGGGTCCCCAGAACGCCGGGCGACAAGCGCGACCCCAAATCCATTCCTGAGAAAGAGCGCTGGTACTTCCTCGAGGAGTGGTATCCGAAGTACGGCAACCTCGTCCCGCGCGACGTGGCCACCCGCGCAATTTTCAAAGTGGTGTTTGAGGATAACCTCGGCATCGACGGCAAGCCGATGGTTTATCTCGACCTCACCCACATCGACGCCAAGACTCTGGACCGCAAGCTGGAAGGCATCCTCGAAATCTACGAGAAGTTTGTTGGCGACGATCCGCGGGTCACGCCTATGAAGATTTTTCCGGGCATGCACTACACCATGGGCGGCTTGTGGGTGGATTACATGCAGGCCACCAATATCCCCGGCGTCTACGCCGCGGGCGAGGCCGAATACCAATACCACGGCGCCAACCGGCTGGGGGCAAATTCGCTGGTGTCGTGCATCTTTGGCGGCTTCGTCTCCGGCCCGAGCGCGGTGCAGTACGCGAAGAATCTGCAAGGTGCGCCCAGCAACGGTCATTTTGAGGCCGAGCGTAAACGGCAGCAGGAAGTCAACGCCGCACTGATGAAAGCCGACGGCAATGAGAATCCGTTCGTGCTGTGGCGGGAACTCGGCGAAACTATGACCGCGAACTGCACGGTTATCCGCTACAACAAGAAGTGTGAGGCAGCGGACGCCAAAGTGGTGGAGCTGCTGCAACGCTACCAGAAGATCAACCTGAGCGACCGCTCGCAGTGGGCGAATACGACGATCGCTTTCGCGCGCCAGCTCTACAACATGCTGCAGTTGTCACGCGTAATCGCGCAGGGAGCGGGCATGCGCGACGAGTCGCGCGGCTCGCACTATAAGCCGGATTTCCCCGAGCGCGACGACAAGAACTGGATGAAGACCACGAAAGCAGTTTTCGCGCCCGATTTGGATGAGCCGAAGTTTGAGTTCGAAGCGGTGGACGCGGCGCTGATTCCGCCGCGGCCGAGGAAGTATTGATACAGCTTATGTATCGTCATTGCGAACCGGGAAGGGCACGAGTTCCACTCGTGCCGATTGAGGCATTCCCCAGGACTGCGGCTTCAGCCGCTGGGGGCCAGGGATCAAGCTTGAATCCGGGGAAGGCGGAGCAGTAACGATACTCGGAAGGATTAAGAGCCAGCCGGGCGACCACAGGATTCTGATGAACATAGTTCCGATGATGAACGAAGTCCTGAGCATCGCGAATCCGATGATCGGTGAATCCGCGTTGCCACACTTCCGAGTTTCGCCCGATAAGAGTGCCGAGCGCATGGGAGTATGCGCCCTTGATTAACTGGACGGCGCGCTCGATGGTTACGTCGTCAGCCGGAGTGATCAGGAGATGGATATGATCGGGCATGAGGACGAAGGCGTGCAATGCGTAGCGGCCTTCACGGCGGTAGTGATAAAGAGTCTTTAGGAATAATCGGGCGTAGATTTCGACGACGAACAGCTGGCGGCGTCGCCAGGTCGAGAAAGTTAGGAAATAGGTTCCGGGAGGAGAGAAGAGTCGTGAAGGCCTCAAGAGTGACCTCAGCGGCTGGAAGCCGCAGTTCTCTCTCAGCCTAAATCGGCACGAGTGGAACTCGTGCCCTTCCCGGTTATTTTTCTTACGGTGGTGTTTCGATTTGGGAAAAGGCGTATTGATGCACTCGGTGTATCGTAACTTTCGGCGTCTCGGAATGGTAGTTTGCGTGGTCGCTGCCTTCGTTGCTGTATCGCGCCATGGCCACGCCGAAGAGCATTCGTGCAGCACTGCTGACGCAAAGCGCGCCGACTCGGAAGTTGATGGATTGCATTCCTGGGACGCCCTTTTCAAATGGTACCGGGCTTACCGCCAGTGCGATGATGGCGGGATAGCAGAGGGCGTCAGCGAAGCTGTGGCCCGCAATTTGGTCGATCGCTGGGGAACACTCCCGCAATTCGCGAAGCTCGCGACGACAACCCCGGGGTTTAGGCGTTTTGTTATCCAGCACGTAGATGAGACTCTCGATTCAAGGGATCTCAAGAAAATTTATGCAAACGCCGCCACGCGATGTCCGACTGGGCTGCGCGCGTTCTGCGACGACTTAAAGAAAGCAACGGGTCCAAGCTAAGAGCTAAAGGCTAAAAGCTAAATGCCAAACACAAAATCCGTAATCATCAAAATCAAACGCCAACTCACTCCAGACGCCAAGCCGTCGTGGGAAGAGTTCGAGATTCCTTACAAGCCGAACATGAACATCACTTCGGCGCTGATGGAGATCGCGGCCAACCCCGTCACCCGCGACGGCAAGCAGACCACGCCAATCACCTACGATTCGTCTTGTCTCGAAGAGATCTGCGGCTCCTGCGCCATGCTCATCAACGGACGCGCCCGCATGGCCTGCTCCTCGCTGCTCGACAACCTCGATCAGCCGATCAAACTTGAGCCGTTATCGAAATTTCCGATCGTGCGCGATCTCGCGGTCGATCGCAGCGTGCTCTTTGAGAACCTGATAAAAGTGAAAGCCTGGATACCGGTCGATGGCACCTACGACCTCGGTCCGGGGCCGCGCATGACCATGCAGGACCAGGAAAAAGCATATCCGCTATCGAACTGCATCTCGTGTTGCTGCTGCATGGAGGCCTGTCCGCAGTTCAATGAGGACACAGGATTCGTCGGCGCGGCCACCATCTCGCAAGTACGGCTGTTCAACACGCATCCCACCGGCCAGGCTTTGAAGCACGAGCGGTTATCGGCACTGATGGGCGACGGCGGCATCCAGGAATGTGGCTACGCTCAAAACTGCGTCGAGATTTGCCCGAAGAGTATTCCCCTGACCACGTCGATTGCCGAAGTCGGTGGCCAGGTCATGATACAAGCGCTCACCGACCTGCTGCGCAAGTAGAGACGGGGCTGGCCCCATCTTCTGAGACGCGGCCAGCCGCGTCTCTACGGGAAATCGGAGGCCCTTCAGGGGCTGGGCAGCGAGCATTCCAGAGTCCAAGTTTGCAATTGCACAAACGGTGCCTTTTCCTAGTATTGGCACCAAGAATCATCGAATTACGGTCTGGTAACCACCCGCAAATCCCTTAAGTAATAGGGTTTAGGCCGAATTGTTTCACAAAATTGTTCACCTGTGGTTTAGAATTGCAATTCCTCTAGGAGAATCGAGGCTTTTGCCCAGCTTCGGGGAGTGTACCAACGGAGGCAATGATTTCGGATTGCAATGATGCGAAGACCCACAACGCGAAGCCTGAAAATCCGCAAGCCGCCGCTGGCGCTGATGACTGCGGTGATTACGCTCGCGATCTTCGTTACGGTCGCCTCGCCGGGAACCGCTTTTGCCCTGCACCGCGTTGCCCCTCATCGCCATCACCGTCTGCTGCGCATCCGTAGACATTCGGGCGTGCTTTGGAACCCGCTGTTCCGTCCGTCGCACGATTCCCTGCTCCGGCAAAACGAAGAAATCGACCGCCTCGATCTGGCGCGCATTCAGGACGACGCTGAACTGGAAGCGCTGAAGGCCTCGGGCGCGCTGGTGCCCATCGAGGCAAGCGAATCTCTGAAGATTGAGCCCAGTCTTGATCCTTCACGCCGTTTTTGTCGTCCGTGGACCCGTGATTTCGTGCAGGATCTTTCCGAGGTTTATTACCGCCAGTTCCACGCACAAATCCAGGTAAACTCCGCCGTCCGTACCGTCAAGGTGCAGAAGAAGCTTCGCCGTCGCAATCGCAACGCCGCCCCAGTAGATGGTGACACCGCCTCTTCTCATCTCGCTGGCATCACGGTCGATCTGCAGCGCCGAGGCATGACGAACGAGCAGATTCGGTTTGTCGAGCACTACCTGTTCTATCTGAACGCCCTCGGTCTGGTCGAACCCGAAGAAGAGCGCCGCCATTGGTGCTTCCACATAATGGTCTCCGACCGCTACGACGACTGGCGTCAGACGCAGACGATTTTCCCGCGTCCGCCGGTGGAAGAACCTGCCACCGAGTCGGGCACCGTCACCGTCGCTGCCACTGCGGTAAGCGCCTCCAACTGAACCTTCTTGTCTGAACGCTGTCTCCGCTACACTTTCCACAGAATGATTGTTCTCATGGCGGGCCTTCCCGGAACCGGTAAAACTACGCTCGCTCGCGAACTGGCCAGGCGCACGCAAGGCGCTGGCGCTATTCTTAGCAAAGACGAGATCCGCGCCGCCCTGTTCTCGCCAGAGAATATCGAATACTCTGTCAAGCAAGACGACTTCGTGATGGAGGTCATGCTCGACGCTGCCCGCTTCCTGCTGCAAAAAACTCCCGCTCGCAAAATCTTTCTCGACGGCCGCACTTTTTCTCGTGGCTATCAGATCGACCGCGTTCTGGCACTCGCTCGCGAACTCGCTCAGCCCTGGACAATCATCGAGTGCACATGTTCCGATGAATCCGCTCGGCGGCGTTTGGATCTTGAACCTGATCCGTCGCACCCCGCCCATAATCGATCATTCGCGCTCTACCTCGAAATGAAAGGCCGCTTCGAATTCATCTCCTATCCCAAAACCGTGATCTCCACTGATCAACCGCTTGAGCAGTGCGTCCAGCAAGCCCTTTCCGCGTTGACGGCAGGATGAGTGATTCGATAGAGCGATGGGCGTCTCGCCTGTCCATTCATGCAATCGCTACCGAATCGTGTCATCCCATCGTTGTCGTACAGTTCTTTGTCGTACAATCAAAGATTGCCAAAACACCCTACAGGAGCATCCATGCGAACTCTAATGCACACGCTTGTCGTGATAATCTGCACCTCCCTGCTCGGCGCCGCACAGGCCGATCCCACTGCCATCATCCACACCTCGGCCGGCGACCTCCATTGCACGCTGTTTCCGAAAGTTGCCCCGATCGGAGTCGAGAATTTCATCGGCTTGGCTGAGGGCACCAAGGATTGGACCAGCCCTATCGGCCATACAAAAAAACACGGCGTCCCACTCTATGACGGCACCATCTTCCACCGCGTGATTCCCCAATTCATGATTCAGGGTGGAGATCCTGCGGGCAACGGCACGGGCGATCCCGGCTACAAATTCAAGAATGAGACTTCGCCCACGGTCAAGTTTGATCGCCCCGGGCGTCTCGCCTACGCCAACGCCGGACCCGACACTAATGGCTCACAGTTCTTTATCACCGAAGTTCCCTACCCCAGCCTCAATGGCGGCTATACCATTTTCGGCCAGTGCGATGACGCCGCCGTCGAACTGGTGAAGAAAATCGCTCGCATGCCCACGAACGGCGAAAGTCCGGTCCACCCCGTCAAGATCACGCACATCGAAATCCATGGCGCCGGTGCCTCCACCGCCAAGCCCTAGCTCGGACCCAAACCATCGGCTGGCGCGAAGGAAGTCGATGTGGCAGAGACGAGGCAAGCCTCGTCTCTACAGCAATAGTAAGGAAGATTAGTTTAGGAATTCGAGGAGACTTTGACCCGCACACCCGGAACCTATGCCGTGTTCGAAACCAGCGAGGGCACCATCGTTTGCCGCCTGTTTGAAAAGGATGCCCCCAAGACCGTCGCCAACTTCGTCGAACTGAGCGAAGGCAAGCGCGAGTGGAGGCATCCCACTACCCACAAAAAGACCACTGACCCCCTTTACCACGGGACTATTTTCCATCGGGTAATTCCCGGCTTCATGATCCAGGGCGGCGACCCGATGGGCAGCGGTTTTGGCGGTCCCGGCTACCAGTTCGAAGACGAAACCAAGGGCTCTCCGCATCGTTTTGACAAGGCGGGAAAGCTGGCGATGGCGAACTCCGGCCCTAACACCAACGGATCGCAGTTCTTCATCACCGTCGTCAACACCGACTGGCTCACCGGCAAACACACAATTTTCGGCGAGGTCGTCGAAGGATACGAAGTCGTGGAAAAAATCTCGAAAGTCGCCAAGAACCGTCAGGACCGTCCCAACAAAGACGTAGTGGTCAAGTCAGTAAAGATTGAACGCTAATGCGCCCCGCGCTGGAGACGCGGCTTGCCGCGTCTCTTTTCCGCGCGGTCGGCGACGCGGCAGTGCGCTCCCAATGCAGCCGCGAACACCCACCCACTGTGAGGTGCGTCACACCCGACTTCTTTGAGTATTCTTTATAATGATTGGTCATTCCCAATTTCTGGAGGTAGTGCATGGCGTCTTTCAACGGAGTCCCTCTCCCACCCAACGGGCAGAAGATCGAATACAGCAACGGCAAGTACCGCGTTCCAGATCACCCCATCATCCCTTTCATCGAAGGAGACGGCACCGGCCGCGATATTTGGAAAGCGGCTGTCCGCGTCTTCGACGCCGCTGTCGAAAAGGCGTACCACGGTAAGCGTTCCGTGGCCTGGTACGAAGTCTTCGCCGGCGAGAAAGCCAAGGCTCGCTTTCAGAACTGGCTGCCCGACGACACGGTCAGCGCCATCCGCGAATTTCGCGTCTCCATCAAAGGTCCGCTGACCACGCCCGTCGGAGGCGGCATCCGCTCCCTCAACGTCGCCCTGCGCCAGATCCTCGATCTCTACGGCTGCGTGCGTCCCGTGAAGTACTACGCCGGTGTTCCCTCGCCCGTGAAGCATCCCGAGCGCATGAACATTGTCATCTTCCGCGAAAACACGGAAGACGTTTACATCGGCATCGAATGGGAACAAGGCACGCCCGATTGCGATCGGTTGATCGCGTTCCTCAACAAAGACATGTTGAAAGGCGGCAAGAAGCAGATCCGCCTCGATTCCGGCGTCGGCATCAAGCCGATTTCCGTGACTGGCACCAAGCGCCTGGTGCGCATGGCCATCCAACATGCTCTCGAAAACAAGAACAAAGCGGTCACTCTCGTCCACAAAGGCAACATCCAGAAGTTCACCGAAGGCGCGTTCCGCAAGTGGGGATACGATCTCGCCACCGAGGAGTTCCGCGACAAAGTCGTCACCGAGCGCGAGAGTTGGATTCTCGACAATAAAGACAAGAATCCCAGTATCACCATCGAGGAAAACGCGAGCCTTATCGAACCCGGCCTGGAGTTCGCCCAAGAAGACTACCGCCAGACTATCTACAAAGAAGTGAAAGACTGTCTCGATTCCATCTACGCCACGCATGGCAAAGGCGCCTGGAAGAAAAAGCTGATGATCAATGACCGCATCGCCGACTCCATCTTCCAGCAGGTAGTGACGCGGGCCGATGAATACAGCGTTCTTGCCACGCCCAACCTGAACGGCGACTACATCTCCGACGCCTGCGCCGCGCAGGTTGGCGGCCTTGGCATTGCTCCCGGAGCAAACATCGGCGACGGCTACGCCATCTTCGAAGCCACTCACGGCACCGCTCCCAAGTATGCCGACAAGGACGTCATCAATCCCGGCTCCGTCATTCTTTCGGGCGTCATGATGTTCCGCTTTCTCGGATGGGCCGAAGCCGCCGATCTGATCGAGAAGAGCCTGGAGCGCACCATCGAACAGAAAAAAGTAACCTACGATTTCGAGCGCCTGATGCCAGGCGCCACCAAAGTGAAAACCAGCGAGTTCGCCACTTGCATGATCGAAAACATGAGCGTCGCGGTGGCGGCGGACTGAGTGTGGAGAGCACTGGGAGACGCGGCGAGCCGCGTCTCTACAGGAATTGCTTGCTGAACATTTAGAAAGGAACATTCATGCGTAATAAAGTAACGATAGTAGGCTCCGGAAACGTAGGCGCCACCGCCGCTCACTGGATCGCAGCGAAAGAGCTAGCCGATGTCGTCCTCATCGACATAATCGAAGGCGTTCCCCAAGGCAAAGGTCTCGACCTGCTCCAGGCCATGCCGATCGAGAAACGCGATTCCACCATCCTCGGCACGAACGACTATGCCGACACAGCCAAGTCCGACATTGTCGTCATCACCGCGGGAATTCCACGCAAGCCGGGAATGAGCCGCGATGACCTTCTGAACACCAACTTCAAAATCATGAGCGACGTAGTCGGCAAGGTGGTGCAGCATTCGCCGAACTGCATCCTCATCATCGTCTCCAACCCTCTCGACGCCATGGCGCAGGCCGCCTACAAGCTGAGCGGCTTTCCGCGCGAGCGTGTCGTCGGCATGGCCGGCATACTCGACTCCGCCCGCTTTCGCACTTTTATCGCGCAGGCGCTCAACGTTAGCGTCGAGAACGTAACCGCCTTCGTCCTCGGTGGACACGGCGACACCATGGTCCCGCTTCCCCGCTATTCCACCGTCGCCGGCATTCCCATCACCGAACTCATGGACAAGCCCACTCTCGATCGCATCGTCCAGCGCACCCGCGACGGCGGCGCCGAGATCGTCAAATATCTCAAGACCGGGTCCGCTTACTACGCCCCATCGGCCGCCGCCACCGAGATGGTCGAGGCCATCCTCAAAGACAAGAAAAAGATTCTCCCCTGCGCCGCCTATCTTAACGGAGAGTATGGCATCCACGGGCTCTTTGTCGGCGTTCCTGTGAAACTCGGCGCCAAGGGAATCGAGCAGATCATCGAGATCAAACTGACTCCGGAAGAGAAAGCGGCCCTCGACAAGAGCGCCGCCGCCGTGAAAGAACTCATCGCGGTGATTAACGTCTAGGCGACTCGGAGGGCACGTGTGGTGGCGGGGCTCCGCCCCGCCAAGACGGGGCAAAGCCCCGTCACCACACCATCTTTGCCGGTCCGGCGGTCATACGATACGCCGCCTCTCTGATTTCTCTTTCGTGATTGCCCCAGGCTCGCTATAGTGTCTGAGGCCAGCACACGATGGACTTCGACCAGCTCGAAATCTTCCTGGAAGTGGCGCGCCTCGCCAGCTTCTCCCGCGCGGCGGAGAAGCGTTTTCGCACCCAGCCTGCAATCTCCTCCCAGATTCGGGCGCTCGAAGAAGAAGTAGGCGCTCGCCTGCTCGACCGCTCCGGTGGCCGCGTCTCGCTCACCATGTCCGGCAAACTGTTTTTCAAGTATGCCGAGGAGACGCTGGAGCGGCGCAAGACCATCCTCACCGAGATTGCCGAGACCGAGCGTGTGCCCCGCGGCGAAATTGTTGTGGGAGCAAATGAAGGCACCTGCCTGCACATCCTGCCCGAGGTGTTCGCGCAATTCAAACGCGACTATCCGAACGTCGCCGTGAGCATCAAGCGCTCGGACTATGCCAGGATTCTCGAGTCGATCATCGAGAACGTGGTGGACTTTGGCGTGGTCTCGCTGCCCGTGACCGATAACCGGCTCGAGGCGCAGATGATTCATCGCGACGAACTTGTCGTGATCACGGCTCCGCATCATGCGCTCGCGGCGAAGAAGAGCGTCACCGTCGCCGAGGTCTCGACCTATCCGCTCGTCGTGCCCAAACTCGGCCACACCCGCGACGCGCTCGATGCGCTGTTCTATGACCATCACTTGAAGCCAAAACTGGCTATGGAACTCGATTCGAGCGAACTGCTGAAGCGTTTTGTGGCGGCCGATGTCGGGGTGGGATTTATCGCGCGCTCGAATATCGAGGAGGATATCCGGGCCAAAGTTCTGGTTGCGATCACGCTCGCCGACGCGCAAATCCGGCGCGACCTCGCGCTCGTGTTCCGCAAAGACAAATCGCTCAGCCGCGCCGCCAAAGCCTTCATGGAAATCGCAGTGAAGCAAAAGAATTTTTCCACGGCCGGGGCTGGGAAGCGATCCAAATGAGCCGGGTTATGCGTCTCGTGCTCTGCCTGTCCCTGCTTTTGTCGGCCGCTGCAGGCCAGAAGCAGTCCACCAGCGGCAAAGCTGCTGCCGCCTACAAACTCATCGCGCTGAAAGTCACGGGCACTGCGCGTTACACCGACAAAGAAATTCTTGCCGCGAGCGGCCTGCAGATCGGACAGAACGCCGCCGACGGTGATTTCAAAGAGGCGGTGCAGCGCCTGGGCGATTCCGGCTTGTTCAGCAACGTTGTCTATTCGTATTCCTCTTCAAGTGCGGGAACAAAACTCGAACTGCAACTCGCCGATACCGACAAGAGCAAGATGGTTCCCGCGCAGTTTGAAAACTTCGTCTGGTTCACCGACGACGAACTGCGCACCGCCGTGCAACGCAGCGTTCCGCTGTTCAAGCAGTTGCTGCCCATTGCCGGCAATCTTCCGGACCGGGTTTCCGAGGCGCTACAGGCCATCCTCAGCGAGAAGCAATTTCCCGGACGGGTAGATTTCCTGCGTAGTGCAGAAGAGTCGAGCGGCGCCCTGAACGCAATCGTTTATCGGGTCGAGGAAGTCACTATCCGGATTCGCAGCGTCGAATTCCCGGGAGCTTCGCCGGACCAGACCACTCTGCTCACAAACGCAGGGCGCCGCCTCGTGGGAGCAGAATTCGGGCGCTCATCTCTCGCCGCGGTCGCTGAGTTTGACCTGCTCCCCGTGTACCTGCAGCGTGGATACTTGAAGGCCGCGTTTGGGCCGTCCGACGCGCGCGTGGCGCCGCAACCTTCCTCTGCGGCGGATGCGCAGGGACCCGCCGAGCTTGAGGTGGATGCGATCGTCCCCGTGATCCCGGGCAGGATTTATTCAACCTCCAGTGTCGACTGGAAGGGCAATTCCGCAATTGCCGTCAGCGAAGTTGCGCCGTTCATCCACCTGCCGCTTGGCCAGCCCGTCGACGCGGTGCGTCTTCTCCGCGACCTTGTAAATGTGGGCAAGCTTTACCGCAGCCGCGGCTACATGACGGTTCAGATCAACCACGACGCCCGGTTCGACGACGACAAAAGCACCGTGCACTACGACCTGAACATCGTCGAAGGCGACCTCTACAAGATGGGCGAGTTGGAGATCACCGGACTCGACACACAGGCCAAGGCTCGGATGCAGGCAGCTTGGCATCTGAGTGAAGGTCAGCCTTACAACGCCGATTACCCCAAGAAATTTGTGGACGATACCGGACAGCTCCTTCCCCGCTCCGTGCGCTGGGCCGTGAGCATTCATGAATCGCTGGATGCTAAGGACAAGACCGTGGACGTGGAGATCCATTTCAAGCAGCAGTAGCGTTGAAAACTGTGGCGTGTAGGAGCAAATGTATTTTTGTAATTCGAAGCTTGCGCGAGAATCGTAATATTGACATCATGATTGTGACATCGTGATGGTGAGATCATCGAATGGCCGACTTTTGAACTGTCAGGCCTGAACTATCACGCCGTTTCAAAGGAGAGGAAAGCACAATGAAGGTTAAGCGAATAGCGACTGCGGTATTTGGGATGCAGATGTTGATCGGGCTGGCGGCGGTTCCGGCGCTGGCCGCCGGTAAGAGCCAAACCTTGACCGGTGAAGTAAGCGACACCATGTGCGGGGCGAAACATGAAATGCCCGGCAAGGCTGCGGATTGCACGCGCGCGTGCATGCAGCATGGGTCGAAGTACGCGCTCGTGGTCGGCGGCAAAGTCTACACCCTGGAGACCTCGGATAAGGCCGCGCTCGGCAAGCTGAACGATCTGGCCGGAGCGAAGGCGAAGGTGACCGGAGAAGTGGACGGCACCACGATCACGGTAAAGTCGGTGGCCGCGGGATCGTAGGTAATCGGGTCATCTCACCATCGGGTCATCGGGTGATCGAAAATCCACGTCCTCACTGGTTTTTCGATGATCCGATGGCCCGATCACACGATGACCCGATTTGTGTTAATTCTGGTTCGGATTATCGTCCCGGCGCTTTAGCGTTGGGCGATCGTCGTCGTCGCCGCTCTTGTCCGTCCCACTGGGCTTGTCGCTGGTTGAGGTGCGGCGCAGGCTGGGCTTGCTCCCATCCTTCTCTTCGATGATCTTGTGCCGGTTCTCAATCGTGGCCAGCCGCGCTTTCACGTCGTCAAACTCCGATGTGGAAACGATGTATTGCGGGCGCGCCGGAAGAATGGTCGCGATCTCTTTTTGCGACGCCGCAATGCGGTCGGGTGTCTGCGGGTGCGAAGCGAAGGCCTTGGCGATGGTGCCCGGCTTCTTCTTCTCTTTCGCCTGAATTTTTTCGAAGAAACTGATGAAAGCCTGCGGATCGTATCCCGTCTTATACATATATTGCAGGCCGAGGTAGTCCGCTTCCGCTTCGAAATTGCGTTGGAACTTCATGAAGGTGAGCGGCAAACCCAAACCGGCTGCTTCGTAGATTCCGTAGCCTATGCCTCCCCCAATAAAGATCAAGGGAATGGTGCCGATGTTCGCCCACTGCGCCCGCGTCATCTGGCGCGTCCCGTGGCGGGCACAAACGTGCGAGATCTCATGCGCCATTACGCCGGCCAGTTCCGCCTCTTCGTCCGCCGCCAGAATCAGGCCGGAGTTTACGTAGAAAAATCCACCGGGGAGCGCGAACGCGTTCACTTCGTCGGAGTCGATGACCTTGATGGTAAACGGAACCTGCGCGTCGGAATTACGCACCAGATTTTGGCCGATGCGATTGACGTACTCGGTTACGACCGGGTCCTGAACGAGTTTCACGCTGCTCTCGACCTGCATCGCGTATTGCTTGCCCATCTTGACTTCAGTTTCGAGCGAGTACCAGTTGCCCAAACCGCGGCCGCCGATCTTGCGATTGCCGATGGCGTCGACATCGTCCTCCTTGCCGTCGTGCTTGACCTTGCTGGCGTCGGGTTCCTGGATGGGAGGCGGCCCACTAGGGACCGAGTCGCTGCCGGCGCTGCTGCTGCTCGCAGAAGTGTCCGCGGAAGTGTCCGCGGGCGGAGCCGGAGTCGGGCTGGTGCCTGCCGACGGATCCTGCGGCGGAGCTGGCGTTGAACTGGTTGTTGAGCTCGTCGTTGAGCCGGGCGAGGGCTGCGTGCTCTGCGGCGGCGCCGTTTGATCTTTTGTTGTTTGTGGCTGTGAGGTTTGCGGCTGTGATGCCTGCGGCTGCGAGGCTTGAGGCTGCGCGTTTGGGGTTTGGGAAGTTTGATCCTGCGCCAGCGCCGGCATCGCCATTAGCGCCAGCAGGCTTAGGGAGATGAGCAACTTACGGTACGACATTTGGCTACCCCGCAGAAACCCGGTCGGTTCACGCCATTATACTCCCGATAGCAATCGGAACCGATAGAGTTCTCCATCTATTTGGACGCGGGCTCGCGCCGGAAAGTTACCCGTTATTTTCACAGCGCGTGGCGGCTGAGATTCGTTTCGGAGCAGCCTGTGCGCGCGTGGCAGGAAGTCGACGGTAGCTTGGTTCTGAGTGGAGCAACGCTTCACTTTGTTCTCTTGGTTACTTGCCTGTTTACTATTAAGGTATTAACCCGTGTTTACTACCACCCCCCCACCCCCCATCTAGTGGAATCATAGGGTTAGGGGATGTCGAGCCGCCAAAATCTAGAGCGCGAAGGACTTATTTTCAAAATATTCCGGAATAAGGACTTAGCTCCATTTTTCGCCCAATTCTATTAAACTTCATAGTTTCGGCGGCTTGCTGATGACCGCTCATTGCCTCAAAATGGTTATCAAAGAACAACTAACTCACCTGGCTGGAACTGCTTCGCGGGCCGTCTTGGGAGACGGGCACACTTCCGGCTGCGCCAATCAGGTTCCTATTGTCGCGCACGGCGGGCTGGATGTCTGTGATGGATGGCCCGGACGTTTGTGATGAAAAAGGTCAAAGGCGAAGCTTAGACTGTGCACCTCGGAAGAGTTTAGGATGGACGCGGGGCCCGGGCGACCGAATGAGCAGAGGTTGTCGAATGGGCCGCCCGCTGGAGGCCGAATGTTCGACTTTGAGAGGACGAGGCTATGGAGGAGTTCGCTGGGGAGACAGCGCGGCGGTGACGCCCATCGTGGGGAGCGGGAACGTCTTAGATCAGCGTTTTTCTCGTTTCGAGAGAACGCGCGGCTGCTTGCGGCCGAGATTCCGCGCGATTTTGATTTTCTTACCGTCCACGACATAACCCACATCGACTCCTTGTGGGAAATGGCGGATCTTGTCACCAGCGAGGATGAAAGGCTATCCCCGCTTGAAGCATTCGTTCTCGGCGGAGCCTTTCTCGTTCACGACCTGGGCATGGGATTAGCTGCCTACCCGGATGGCTTCGACGAGCTGCGCCAGCGGCCAGAATTCAAAGATATTGTTGTCGCCTTGCTTGCCGGAAGGCTGGGTAGGCATCCGTCGCCACAAGAACTGGAAACGCCAGATGACGCAGTCATAAAAGACGCGAAGTTCAGCTTTATTAGAAACCTGCATGCCGCTCGCGCAGAGCAACTCGCATCCGCAACGTGGAAGGACAGAGCCTCGGGCAGAAGTTATTACCTCTTGGACGACGCGGAATTGCGGGACAGTGTGGGCCCAACCATTGGCAAGGTTGCTCATAGCCATTGGTGGCCAATTGGTGAGTTGAGAGATGCTTTCAAACGACCTCTCGGTCCACCAGCCGGCTTTCCGAAGGGATGGCAAGTCGATACGCTGAAGCTCGCTTGTATTCTGCGGGTGGCGGATGCAGCCCACATCGATGCACGGCGCGCTCCCAGCATTCTGAAGACATTTCGGAACCCTACGGCACTCTCGGTTGACCACTGGACTTTCCAGGAACATATTCACTCGCCAACGCTCCAGCAGGACTACTTGGCCTACACGTCTGGTCGACCGTTCCCTGCGAGCGAGGCTTCCTCGTGGTGGTTGTGTTTCGACACCCTGCGGATGATCGACCGTGAGCTACGCGGTGTTGACGCGTTGTTGGTCGATCTCAAGCGGAAGCGCTTGGCTGCAAGGGGCGTTGCGGGGGTGGAAGACGCGTCCCGTCTGGCTGAATTCATCCCGACTGCTGGTTGGTCCCCGATAGATGCACAGGTGAAGGTCGGCAATGTAGCTGGCTTAGTAAGTAAGCTAGCGGGGGAGGAGTTGTATGGCAAGGATCTAACGGTACCGCTCCGGGAGCTCATTCAGAACTCAGCCGATGCGATTAGAGCGAGGAGGGTTCTCCAGCAACGCGGTGACGACTGGGGCGACATAGTTGTCCGGCTGGGACGAGACGACATTGGAGATTGGATCGAAGTTGAGGACGTCGGCGTCGGCATGTCGGAATATGTACTCACAGGCCCGTTCTTAGATTTCGGGTCTTCCTTGTGGTCCACCCCAAGCGTCGTGCAGGAGTTTCCGACATTGCTGTCGAGAGGATTTCAGAGCACTGGCAAATATGGCATCGGGTTCTTCTCGATCTTCATGTGGGGTCAGCGGGCGACGGCGACGACCAGGCGCTTCGATGAATCCCAGCAACAGACGAGAGTCCTAGAGTTCAGGTCTGGGCTCTCATCTCGCCCGCTGTTACGCCGCGCCCGCCCGGCGGAGGTACTCAAAGACGGGGGCACGAGGGTGCGAGTCTGGCTGAAAGACCCTCCGGGAACGGAGAACGGTATCTTGAATATTCGGACCGACCCCTGGGACTCAGACCGGGAAGAGCACACTCTTCCCGCGATCTGCGGTTGGCTGTGCCCCGCGATAGACGCCAACTTGTGGGTGGAAAGCGCGGGAAAGGTCCGCCCAGTAATCAAGGTTTCCGACTGGAAACGTCTGAATGGTTCAAAGCTCTTGACCAGAATTTGGCTTTCCAGGGAGTACTCGAAGCGGGCGAATTTAGATCTTGCCCTGTCGTCTATCGACAGCGGCGGCCAGTGCGTCGGGCGCGCCTGCGTCCTGCCTGAGTCGTTCCCGCACGGGGTCATAACGGTCGGAGGCTTTCGCTCTAGGGAGGAGATCAACATCAGGGGAATCCTGTTCGGGCGGTCGACAACTGCGTCCCGAATGAACGCCGAGCCCCTCGTGTCGGAGGAGGATATGGCGAGGTGGGCGTCGGAGCAGGCTGCTCGTGTCACATCGTATGTAAAGGAACGTTGTGGGCAAGCCGAGTGCGCAATGCAGATCGCGGGACTGGGGGGCGACGTAGGCAGCCTCCCGATAGCACGTCTCGAGCGCTCGTGGCTAAACAGCGAACAGGTAGCCGAATGGGCCGCTAAGCACAGGATCGTTTACCTAGTGAAGCCTCATGATGCTGACAAGTGCTCCGGCAGCAGCCTTAAAGAAAATGTTCTGATTGAGGCGTTCGGATATGAACCGTTGGTCAATATCGATCTCCACGACCCAAGATGGGGAAAGCGGTGGGACCGTGGGCCTTCGGAAAATCGGCACCCGGTGGTTAGAGCCGTCGCTAAGGCCTGGTCCGTCACTCCGGGCGACGTTGAAGTCTGGTCGGGAGAGCACGATATCGCAAGTGACGGGTACGGCTACAACTACCCTGTGGATGTTCGGACCCTGAAGCTGGAGTCGGTCGAGTTTGAGTGATAGAGCACTGTTCGATGCCCTCGGACGGGACGAGTAACGGCCGAGAGCTGACAGCCGAGAACTGATTTAGGTCCAGCGAAACCAGCGCAGGGCGAGAATGAACGAGACTCCGCCCCAGATTGCGAGGACCACCAGGCGCCCCGATTGTGAGCCCAGCGTCGCGCCTTCTAAGATCGTGGCGCGCAGCGCGTCGTTGAGCGCGGTTAGCGGGAGGGCTTTTATGAAGGGGTGGGTGATTGCTGGAAATCTTTGGTAGGAGAAGAAGACTCCAGAGAAGATCCACATCGGCATCATGACCAGATTGATTAGGCCGGAAACGGTTTCGATTTTTTGCGCGCGGCAGGCGGTTAGGAGGCCTACGCCTCCGAAGGCTACGGCTCCGAGCGACCCTAGCAGGAGGACTGCGAGGATGGATCCTTGCATCGGCATGTGAAAAACTAACACGCCGAAGCTTAAGAGCAATCCTACTTCAATCACCATCAGGACCAGGCGGCTGCTGGTTAGGGCTAGCAGGAAATCGCTGCGGCGCATGGGGGTGGCTACGAAACGCTTCAGCAGTTTGCGCTGGCGCATTTCTACCAGCGCGAAGCCTACTCCCCACATGCCGGAGTTCATCAGGTTCATGCCGAGCAGGCCGGGGATGAGGAAGTCGATGTAGCGGGAGCCGGGCTCGCTGGAAGATTGCGCGGACGTGGCTAGGGCATCTTTGCGTCCGGCGGCGGATTGGAGCTGGGCGTCGATTTCGGCGCGGGAGAGAACGCTCTCCGGGCGGGCGGGATCGTAATAGTACGTGTAGCTGCCGTCGGGGTGGGACTCGATCGCTAGATCGAACTTGCCGAAGTGGAAGGCCTTCAACGCGGCGTCGCGATCAAGCACGGTGGCTCGGACGGCGGAGTTTTTATTGGACGAGCTCCTGCCTGGTGAACTTTTGTCGGACCGGGTTTGCAGCATGGCTAGCGTTTTCTGCGCGCCGGGGCCATCGATCACTACGACCGAGGTGATGTCCGCGGGCTTGTTGCGAAAGGCGATGCCAAGTCCCGCCGCGAGCAGCAGCGGAAAAACGAAGACCCAGAAGACGACTTCCGGCTCGCGTTTTAGTTCGAGGATGCGCGCCCAGAGCAGATGACGGTATCCGGACCAACGGCCGTTGCGACGTGCGGGTTGGATGCGCTGCGGCTGCCGATTCTTATCGGCGTGGAGGTTGGGCGCGTGGGTTTCGGTGGTTGCCATTCAGTCTTCTCGCAGATGGCGGCCAGTGAGTTGCACGAAGACATCTTCGAGGCTGGCCTGGCGCGTGCTCAGGTGTTCGAGTTGATGGCCGTCGTTGGTTACCGCATCCAGAAGAGCGGGGATAGTTAGGTGCGGCTCGCGGACACTTAGGAGGACGGTTGAATCCTCGCGACGGACGGACTCCACGCTGGGCAGCGATCGCCAGCGGTCTAGGTTGACGCTGTCGTCGCTATCGGCGCGGGTATGCTCGTTGCCATTTCCGCCGCGGCCGACCGCCGATGCAAGGCCGGGCACCGCGCCCTGTGGGACGGGCGAGGACGCCCGTCGCTCCGCTGTCCCCACTTGGAACTCGACCACGTGATGGCCGCCCAGGCGGTCGATGAGGTCGCCGGGAGTGCCTTCGGCTATGATCTGGCCGTGATCGACGATGGCGAGTTGGTCGCAGAGGCGTTCGGCTTCGTCCATGTAGTGCGTGGTGAGCAGCACGGTGCCACCTTTTTTCTGGAAGACGCGGATGATGTCCCAGAGCTGGCGGCGGCTTTGGGGATCGAGTCCGGTGGTGGGCTCGTCGAGAAAAAGAATGCGCGGATTGCCTACTAGAGCTGTGGCTACGGCTAGGCGCTGTTTCTGGCCACCGGAGAGCTTGCCTACCCAGGCGTCGGATTTCTCGGTTAGTTGGAGTTCTTCGAGGATGTCGTCGGCGGGGCGCGGTTCGCTGTAGAAGCTGGCGAAGAGTTCGATGGTTTCGCGGACGGTTAATTTTTCTGAGAGGCGCGTTTCTTGCAACGAGATGCCGATCCACTCGCGCAATTGGCGCGGGTTGTCGTTCCAGGTGTGGCCGAAGATGCGGACTTCTCCGGAGGTGGGCGCTAGCAGGCCTTCGAGGATTTCTATGGTGGTGGTCTTCCCTGCTCCGTTGGGGCCTAGCAGTCCGAAGCACTGGCCAGCTTCGATATGCAGGCTGAGGCCGCGGACGGCTTCGACTTTGCCGTCGTAGGTCTTGCGCAGGTTGGTGCACTGGATCGGGGATTCCACTGGCAAATTGTAGCTTAGCTTGCGGGGGCTCTGCGGCGCAGCGCTCCGCTGGACGGCTGAACCACCCCGCCCGCGAAAAGCACGCGGTCTGGGGCCCCGGCGAGGGCGTCCGTCCCTACGCGATTTGTTCAGGGTCTGCGCTCTAGCGTCGGCACCTTCTCGCCGCCTTTAGCATCCTGCCACAGGATCGCATTCAGCTTTTTCGCATCGGCTGCATCGGGCCTGGAGAAATTCATTTGCGACGATTCTTTTGCGCCTGGCGCATTCTTTTGGTTCACTTTATAGATGAGGCCGCTGCGCAGATTCTGGCCGTCGGCCTGAAACGGCGGCTGCGTTCCCGGGCCGGAGAACAGGGGCGCCATGAGCGGGGCGTGCGCATCGAACAGATTCATCGGCGGCAGGCCGAGTAGAGCTTCCATGGTGTGGACCAGGCTGACGGTCGTGTAGAAGCTATGATCCACAAATGTTTGCGGGGGGTGGGGCGCGTACTTGCTGATGACCAAGGCAATGGATCGATGGGCATCGATGTGATCGGCGCCGTCTTGCGCGTCGTCTTCGACGACGAAGATGGCGGTGTCGTCCCAATAGGGGCTGTGGGAAACGGCATCGACTACGCGACCTAGCGCTAGATCGTTGTCGGCGACTGAGGCTTGCGGCGTGGGCTTGCCGGGACGCGTGCCTCCGGTGTGGTCGTCGGGCAGGTAGAGCAACGTGAACTGCGGGAGTTCTTTGGCGGCTCCCTTTGCTTTCACGAACTCGTCGAACTCGCGGAGAAATTCGTCGGCGCGGAGTTGGTCGGGATAATCGGTTTGGAAATCTGGAAAGAGCGGGTCGTAGTGATGGCGCAACGCGGCTTTCAGGGGACGCGTGCGCTTGATCTGCGGAATTGCCCACGTCCACGGGCTCGGGCCGCCCGGTGGATTGCCGACGTTCGGCGGTAGCGGCTCTCCTTTATTGATTTCGGCGACTGGGCAGGTCGCCGTGGAGGCCCATGGCACTCCTGCCGCCGGCGAATGCGCTTTTTCGCTTTTGCACCACACGGCGGCGATGAATTCTCCGTAGATGCGATAGGTGAGGTTGCGGCGGGCGAGGTTGTCCCAGAGGAAGCCGGTGGCGGGGTCGTCGACGTCGGGGATTCCCTGCTCGAGGGGGAATTCTTCGGCCACGCTGCCGCCGAAGTCGTAGGTGCGCTCCTTGTTGCGATAGCCGATGGGCCAGGTCTTCTCGTTGTAGTCGGAGGTGGTGGCGGCTGTGGACCAAAGGTGTCCGTCTCCGGAAACTTCTCCGCTATCGTAGAAGTTATCGAGCACTCCGAATTGCATGGCCAGCTTGTGCTGGTTGGGCGTGATGTCTTTGCCGTACATGGTTAGCGATGGGTCGCCATCGCCCACGGGCAGGTCGCCAAGGATTTGATCGTAGGTGCGGTTTTCCTTCAGCACGTAGATTACGTGGCGGATGGGATTGCTTCCGCTGGCGAAGGTGAGCTTGCCGCCGTCGGAGTGGACTAAATTGTCTTCTTCTACCTGGTGCGTGTAGGCGGCTAGATTCTTGTCGATGTCGGCCAGGCTCAGACGTTGGATGGAGCCGCCGATCAGGGTGGGAATGTAGGGATGCTCTTTTCTTTTGCGCTCGCCTTTTAGTTTGCCCTGCATGTTGTTGGGGCCGCTGCTTTCTCCTTTAGCGGTGGCGATTAGGAGGTCGTTGCCGGCGATGGCTAGGGCGCTGGGATACCACTCGGTGGGGATGAAGCCGAGAGGCTTGATGTGTTCGACGTAACCCAAGTCAGGTTGATTTGAAACATCGAAGACCGCAACAGAGTCGAGCGAGGCAACGGCAGCAAATAGGCGCTTGCCGTCGGGTGAGAGCGAAATGGATTGTGGGACAGAGCCGCGTTGGTAGTCGTCCAGATAAACGATGTAAAGCTTGAAAGCCGCGCTTTCCCTCAAATCGGAGGCCCTTAGATAGATGTTCGTCAGATCATTGTCCTTTAAGCCAACTGCCGCAACAGCGTCAGCGTCAGGGGCAACGTTACTCAATGCCACGTATAGCATGTCCTCGTTCGGGTTCAGCAACATCGCTGTCGGATGTGAACCAGGGTCGATATTGGATCCCGCCCCCAGCAATTCGATCCAGCGTGCGACCTTGCCAGCCTCAAGACTCAGTTCAGCAACGGAGGACCCGTTCCAAAGGCTGACCCACGCTTTGGTGCCGGCTCTATTGACGATTACCGTGTAGGGATAGGCGCTGGGAATGTAGCGGCTACGGCTTACGTCGAATGACTTCAGGATATTGCCTGAGTTCACATCCAGCAACACGACGTTGTCGGAGAGGTTGTTGGCTACCAGCAATCGATCGCCGGCGAAAGTGACGGGCGAGGGCGCCCGTCGCTCCATTTCGCTTTTTGCCGCGGGCAAGACGGCTAGGCCTGCGGGGTATGGGATTGCGGTTCCGGCGGGAGTTCTGCGCAGGCCGAACGCTACTTCTTTCCCTTCGGCTATGGGCTGAGGTGGGATCTTGATGAAGCGGTCGGGAGTGATTTGTCCGTCCGCGAATTTGTATACCGCGATGCCGTTGCCAGTGCTCTTTGGCTTCCGGCTGGTGGGGTCGGTGATCGAGCCGATCGAGGCATAGAGATGCTTTGCGTCGCTCGAGAACGCCAGGCCGATGAAATAACTTTGGGGCGTGGAATAGTCGTCGCTCAGGCGGTCGTCGGGAAAATCGCGCAGTTGATTGTTGCTGAGATCGAGGATGGCGATCGATTGGCGCGCTCCGGCTTCTTGCGTGCCGTAACCCTGATTGAGCAGCGCGGCATAGCGGCCGTCGGGACTGAGGGCGATGGTGGCGGGGAAGCTATTGGTGCGGGCTAGGTAGCCGGGGACGGGGAGGGTCAGAGTCTTGCTGGTCGGCAGGTTGATTCGGCGCGAGCGGTCGGCGGCGCGTGCGACCACGAAAACGACCAACAGCGCGGCAAGAGCGAAGACGGAAACGACGGCGAACTTTTTCGGGGACTCTTTCACGGACTTTTTCACGAGCGGGGGCCTCGGGAGGGTTTTACCATCCGGGCGCGAAGGGAAGCAAATGGGCGGCAGTCAAGCGGGCCGGCCCAGATGTGTTCCGCGTCGACTTCTACTGATGTCAGCGAAGCGCGAGCAGAACCGCGACATACTGCCGCACTTTGCCGACTAACGCGGGCTCAGCCTTGGAGTGGAATTTCGCTTTGCGGCCAGCCCAATCCATGCTCTTCAACTGATCGACGAGAACTGCGCCCTCCACTTGGTCGACAGTGATGGGCAGGGCGAATGGGTAGGGTTTGCGCTTGCTCGTGAGTGGACAAACTACGGCTAGACCGCTGGCACGGTTGTAGCGCTGATCGGTAAGCACCAGTGCGGGACGCCGCTTGGCCTGCTCGCGGCCAACTTGGGGATCGAAATCCATCATCACGATGTCCCCGGCCGGCTTCCGGAACGTAGGGCGTCACCTCGTCACCATTCGACAACTTCCTTCCCGACTTCCGCGCCGGTTGAAATCTCCTCGTAGCGGTTTTCTGGAGTGATCTGGGAAACGAGTTGCGCGAGCGTGGGAGTCTTCGTTGCCCGGCGCAGTTCGACGCGGCCTTCGGCGGCGGCTTCGATCTCCAGCGCATCGCCTTCCTTCAGCTTGGCTTCCTCAACCACGGGCTTGGGAATGCGCACGGCAAGACTATTGCCCCACTTGACCATCTGTGTCTTCATGCACGGCGCTCCTTACGGACACTACATAGTATAGCCTTATGTATCTACTGTGTATATACTCCATGAAACTTTGGGTCGTTCCTCCGGGACTTGAAATCAATCGCTCCACTTTACCCCGCGCTGAAGCGCGGGGCTAAGCTGGGTCGACCCTCCGGGGCGTTTTTTGGGGCGTCTTCGCACAGCGCTCGACCCAGGGCGAGTTCTCGTCCCTTGCCCTTGATGGCCTGATCCTTAGCCTACCAAATGGACTTCGGACACCGTCGGCCCGGTTTGCGATTTCTTCACGCCGATCAGTTCCACCGCTTTGGCGGCTATGTGTTCGGCGGACACTTCGAATTCCTGGATTAACTCCCAGGGGGCGCCGGAATCTCCGAAGCGGTCTTTTACTCCGATGGCGCCGGTGATGGTGGGGATGCCGTAGAGCGCGGGCGACTCGGTGATGGCGCTTGCGACTGGCCACGCCAGCGCACCGATCTGGTGCTCTTCGGCGGTCAGGACTACGCTGGTGTCGCGAGCGGCTCGCACGATGGCTTCGGTGTCTAGCGGCTTGAGGGTGTGCAGGTTTAGGACGCGGGTTTCGTAACCGAAATCTTGCTTCAGGATCCAGGCGGCTCGCATGGCCTCGGGCACCATGGGACCGCAGGCGATGATGGTGAGGTCTTCGCGCTCGTTGCGGTATTCGGATTCGAGTTTGGTCTCGAAGGCTTCGATGAAATTCGCAGCCTCGCGACGCAGGCGAATCACATTGGCTTTTCCGAAGACGAACGGTGTTTTCTCGTCGGTGACAATGGGCGTGGCTTCGCGCGCGAAGCGGAGGTACTTCGGGCCTACATGCTTTAGCAGCAGATAGTCAGTGGCTTTGCGGGTTTCGACCATGTCGCAGGGGACGACCACGTTCATGTTGGGCAGTCCGCACATGGCGAACAGATCTTCTAGCGCTTGATGTGTTGCGCCGTCGGGGCCTACGCTGACGCCACCATGTGCGCCGGCGATCAGGACGTTGAAGTTGCCGTAGCAGATCGAGGTGCGGATCTGGTCGAGATTGCGGGCGGCAGCGAAGGTTGCGTAGGTGCCGAAGACGGGGAGCTTGCCTTCTTTGGCGAGTCCGGCGGCGGCCGAGGTGGCGGATTGCTCGGCTATGCCCATGCTGATCCAGCGCTCCTTGCGCTCGGGCTTGCCGGCGTAGAACTCGCTGATGGTGATGGAGCCGGAGATATCTAGGCCGAAGCAGACTACGCGCGGATCATCGCCGTTAGCGGCTAGCGACTGGCCGAAACCTAGGCGCGTGGGCTTCATTTGGACTTTCATGTTTTCGGCAGCGTTCCACCAGTAGTTGCGGTGGAACTTGGGCATCTTGGCGTCTAGTTTGCGCTCGACCTCGGCTTGATATTGCTGCGCGTGGGCGAAAAGTTGCTCGACTGGGATCTGGCCTTCGAGACCTAGTTCCTTCAAGGCTTTGTTTAACTCTTCTAGGTTGGGCGCTTTGCCGTGCCAGCCGGCAATGTTTTCCATGAAGCTGACGCCTTTGCCTTTGACGGTGTCGGCGATGATTACGGTGGGTTTGCCGGAGCCGGCTTTTGCCTTGGCATTCTCCAGGGCTTCGACTACCTGCTTCATGTCATGGCCGTCGATGGTAAGGACTTCCCATCCGAAGCTGCGATATTTTTCTTCGAGAGGCTCGACGTTCATCACGTCTTTTACCCAGCCGTCGATTTGGAGGCGGTTGCGATCGATGATGCCGATTAGATTGTCCAGCTTGTAGTGGCCTGCTTCCATCGCGGCTTCCCAGATTTGACCTTCCTGCTGCTCGCCGTCTCCCATGATGCAGAAGACGCTGTGATTTTTCTTATCTAGCTTGGCGGCGAGCGCGATGCCTACGGCTATGCTTAGACCCTGGCCTAGCGATCCGGTGGAGACCTCGACGCCGGGCAGTTTTAGCCAGTGGGGATGGCCCTGATAGGGCGAATAGAGCTTGCGCAGGAGTGCGACATCTTCTTTCGGATGGAAACCGGCGAAGGCTAGGCCGAGATAGAGGCTGGGCGCTTTGTGGCCGGTCGACCAGACGATGCGATCGCGGTCGGGCCAGTTGGGGTTTTTGGGATCGTGGTCGGCTACGCGAAGGTAGAGCGCGGCGGCGATGTCCATGATGGAGAGCGTGCCGCCGGCGTGCCCGGATGTGGCTGCGCACAGGGCGGCGAGGTCGTAGCCCCTCATCAAGGTAGCCTGCTGTTTCAGTTCGTCAATGCTGTAGGAATGCAGAACTTCGCCGGTGGTCGAATTTTGAATAGACATGGGGTTGCTCCTTCGCTTACGCCGCGTGTTGGGCGGGGCCGGAAACGGCGCATAGGCTTACAGCATGAGCGTAACGGGCGCGGTCGCGGGGTTCAGTGAGCGGGGTCACAGGCGGGGGTGACGTGTGACGTACTCCCGCGCGAGCGGCCGATTTTTCACCGCCGAGACGCGGAGAACGCCGAGAAACTTTTTGAGCAAACGCGTAGAGTTCTACCCGCACTCCGTCCCATAGCGAATCCGGAGTTGCTGTGACCTGGCAACTGCCGAGCTGCGCTCGGCTTGGACGGGCGAGGGCGTTCGTCCCCACACGAGCCGGGCTACGGAAACGTTGAATCCGATCTAGCGCCCTGATTTGAAGATGGAGAACACCGCGCCTTGCGGGTCGGCGATCACTGACATGCGGCCGACTCCTTCCATCGTCATGGGCGGGAGATAGAGATTGGCGCCCATCTGTTTGGCCTTCGATGCCGACACATCCACGTCATCGACCAGGAAGTAGGCTAGCCAGTGCGGCGGCGTTCCGGGCTGGCGATACTTTGAGGGCGGAACGCCTCCGATGAAATGTTCGCCGTTCTTGATGTGCAGATATCCGGAGGTGTCTTTTGGATCGGCTGTGACCTGCCATCCGAAAAGACCCGAGTAAAAGTCAGAGGCGCGTTTTACGTCGGGAGTGCTTAGATCGGCCCAGCACAGCGTGCCGTGGACTGCGGCGATCCCGATTCCGGCGTTCTTGTTCGCCTGCCATACGCAGAAAACCGCGCCAGTGGGATCCTGGATGACGGCCATGCGGCCGGCATCCATAACGTCGAACGCTGGGGCAAGAATTTTGCCGCCTAGCTGCGGCGCCTTGGTGACGGCTGCGTCGGCGCTTTCGACGGTGATGTAAATCATCCAGTACGGAGGAATGCCCTGCGCGCGCTCGTCGGGACGCAGCGTGCATCCGGCGGCGGCTTCGCGGCCCTGGAGTTTGAATTCGGTATAAAAATCGTTCGGGCCCATCGGATTGTCATGGGCTTCCCAGCCGAAGAGAGAGCCGTAGAAACTCTTGGCGGCATTCTGGTCGGTGGTGTGGAGTTCAATCCAGCAGAAAGAGCCGGCGGGATGCTTGTCGATGTTTGTCATAGCGGCAAGAGTGTACACCAGATCGGGCTTTCTTGGCGTTCGCATCGCCCTTAGCTGTGTTCATTGAGCACCCGCGCGCTTGAGGAGTTGCACCACCTCCTGGTGGCCGTTCCCCTGCGCCAGCGTCAGCGCCGTCCTGCCTTCGTCCGTCTCGGCGTTCACATCGGCCTTTGCACCGAGCAATGCTCGCACTACCTCCAGGTAGCCATTGTTTGAAGCCACCATCAACGCCGTAGCGCCGGAGTCCGTCTTTGCGTTCACGTCGGCCTTGGCGCCGAGCAACGCCCGCACCACCTCCGTGTGGTCATTGCTTGACGCCTCCATCAACGCCGTGCTGCCATGGGCCCTCCTGGCGTTCACGTCGGCCTTAGCACCGAGCAATGCTCGCACTATCTCCAGATGGCCATTGTTTGACGCCAACATTAACGCCGTATACCCGCCATCGTCCGGCTTGGCGTTCACATCGGCCTTGGCGGCCAGCAGCGCGCGCACCACCTCCAGGTGGCCATTTACCGCCGACGCCATCATCAGCGCCGTGTCGCCATGGGCATTCTTTGCGTTCACATCGGCCTTGGCGGCCAGCAGCGCCTTGACACGGGACAAGTCGCCATTTTTAGCCGCATTGATGAGGTCGTCCCCTTGTGCGTTGGCCCGCGTGCCTGCTAGAAAGCAGACCAACATTACCAAAATGCCCAAGATCAACGAGTGCTTCCGTAGGTGTATCACTTTCAGCGAAATCACAAAAACTCCTTCAACAGGGAAGCGTCAGAAGGATGCCAGAAGCCTACCGGGGGGCGGTGACGCCCGGCCCTCCACCAGCAATCTTCTTCTCTTCCCCGATCTCCACTTTTCAGCGCAGGTTCTTCCCTACCCAGTCTTCGATTTTTGCCAAGGCCGTGTTCAGGTTCTCGAGCGAGTTGGCTACGCTGAAGCGGAGATAGCCTTCTCCGTATTCGCCGAAGGCGGTGCCGGATAGGCAGGCTACGCCGGCTTCTTCGAGCAGCGCGTCGGCCAGCTTCTTCGACGGCCAGCCGGTCTTGGTGATGTTCGGAAACACGTAGAATGCGCCTTTCGGTATGCGGCAGGAGAATCCTTTGATCTTGTTCAGGCCGCCGACGAAGGCGTCGCGGCGGCGCTTGAACTCAGCGCACATTTTGTCGACCGAGGACTGGTCGCCGCGCAGCGCTGCGATTCCGGCAACCTGGGTGAAGCTGGCGGTGCAGGAGGTCGAGTTGGTCATGAGGCGCGCGATGTGCACGGCCAGGTCGGGCCGCATTACGCCGTAGCCCATGCGCCATCCGGTCATGGCGTAGGTTTTGGAGAAGCCGTCGAGCAGAATGGTGCGCTCTTTGAAGCCGGGTACGCTCATGATGGAGAAGTGTTCGCCTTCGAAGATGAGGCGGCTGTAGATTTCGTCCGAAAGAATGAGAATGTTGCGGTCGCCGATGGCCTCGGCTATTTCGAGAATGTCTTTCTTGGTGAGCGTGCCTCCGGTTGGGTTGTGCGGCGAGTTCAGGATGATTAACTTGGTGCGATCGGTAATCAGCGAGGCCAGTTCTTTGACATCGACGGAAAAGTCGCGCTCTTCGCGGAGCGGAATTGCGACTGCGCGTGCGCCGACATAATTGATCATGGACTCGTAGATGGGAAAGCCAGGATTGGGATAGATGACTTCATCTCCTGCATCAATTAATGCCAGGATCGTGAAGAAAATAATTGGCTTGCCGCCTGGAACTACGACCACTTCCTCGCTCGAAACCGGGACTTTGCGGGTGCGGCTGACATAGTCGGCAATAGTCTGGCGCAGGTCGGGCAGGCCGGCGGCGGGACCGTAGTGAGTCCATCCCATGTAAAGCGCGTCGACACCGGCCTCGATGATATTGGCAGGGGTGTCGAAGTCGGGTTCGCCAATTTCGAGGTGGATGATTTCTTTGCCCTTCTTTTCGAGGGCGCGGGCGCGGCTCAGGACTTCAAAGGCGGTTTCGGTTCCGAGCCGCGACATCCGGCTGGCTAGACGCAATTCATGCTGAGTTGTGGTGGGCATGGCCGCGGTTGAAATTATAACGCTTTGATAAGGTCGGAGGTCGATAAGGTCAGAGGTAAGAAGTCAGATTGCAGAAGTAAAAATCAAAGTCTCCACCTGGAGATCTTCACCTCTGCAATCTAACCTCTGACCTCTGCAATCTAACTTCTGACCTCTGCAATCATTCCGAGATGGTGCTCTCTTCGCTCTGCGCCCGCAGGATGCGATCGACGGAGTACGGGGCGCGCTGGGCGGGCTCGTGATAATGGCGCACCTGCATTTCTCCGAGCAGGCCGACGGCGAGCATGTTCAGTCCCGCCAGCAACAACACGGCGGAGAACAGCATCAGCGGGCCGTGCTGGTACATGATGTCGGTGTGGTGCAATACCTTCTCCAGGACGAGCCAGAAGGAAACGGCGCTGCCCGCAAAAATGCTGAACATCCCCACCGTGCCGAAGAAATGTAACGGGCGGGAAAGATATTTGAGCAGGAAACGGATGGTGATGAGATCGAAGAAGACGCGGAAGGTGCGGGAGATTCCGTAATGCGAAGACCCGCGTTCCCGGTTCACGTTCTTGATGGGAACTTCGATGATCGACGCGCCGTGCCATGAGGCCAGCGCGGGGATGAAGCGGTGAAGCTCTCCGTAAAGCGGAATCTGGCCCAGGATTTCGCGGCGGTAGGCTTTAAAAGTGGTGCCGAAATCGTGGATGTCGACGTCGCTCAATTTGGCCATGAGCCAGTTGGCGCAGCGCGACGGGATGCGGCGCAACCAGAAATTGTCGACGCGATTCTTGCGCCAGCCGCTGACGATGTCGTAGCCCTCGGCAATTTTTTCGAGGAACAAGGGGATGTCGGCAGGATCGTGCTGCAAGTCGCCGTCCATGGCGATGATGTATTCGCCGCGGGCGTGGTCAAATCCAGCCGCGAGGCCGGCAGTCTGACCAAAATTGCGGCGCAGCTTGACGACGGTCACGCGGCTGTCAACGGCGGCAATTTCACGCAGCAGATTGAAAGTGCCGTCGATCGAACCGTCATCGACCAGCACCATCTCGAAGGTCTCGCCGCTCGCTTCCATCACGGACTTAAGCCGCAAATACAAGTCGGTGACGTTCTCCTGTTCGTTGTGGAGAGGAACTACAATTGAATATTTGAGCACAGTACTTTTGATTATACGGCAACGGAGCGTCGCTTTCGAAGTGACTTCCGTGAGGCATGACTTCGGCGGGATGGGAGTTCGTCGGCGGCGCCGTGTAGTTGGCGACCAGCGCGCCTTGCCGGTAAGTGCTGCGGGATCCGCTCCGCTTGGGCGGGGTTTTCGTCGCGAGCGCAAACCCTTAGCGGCTCGCGGCCAATCGCTGCTCGACTAACTCCTCGATTCGATTGACGACTTCGTCCTCGCTCATATTCGTCGAGTCGAGCACCACGGCATCTTCGGCGGCTACGAGAGGTGAAACTGCGCGGGTGCGGTCTCGCCGGTCGCGCTCGCGAAGTTCCGCAGCCATCGCCTCGGCGGGTGCGCCCTTCACCTTCTGCTGGTCGAGACGGCGCTGCTCGCGAATCACTGGATCGGCATCGAGAAAAATCTTTAAATCGGCATCGGGAAAAACTTTTGTTCCAATGTCGCGGCCCTCCATCACAACGCCGCCTTCGATGCCCATCTCGCGCTGCCGCGCCACCATCCACTCTCGCACCTTGGGATGCACCGAGACGCGCGACGCCGCCTCGCTCACATCGCGGTCGCGGATGCGCTCGGAAACGTCTTTTCCATTGAGCAGCACATGATTGCCGCCGATGGAGCGATCGAGAGTAATGCGCGAATCCTGCGCCATCTTCAACAGTGCGGCCTCGTCATCGAAGGAGGCGTCCCACTCGATCGCGCGCAGAGCCAGGGCGCGATACATGGCTCCGCTCTCCAGGTTCACGTAGCCGAGTTTACGCGCCAGGCGGGAAGCGATGGTGCTCTTGCCGGCTCCGGCGGGGCCGTCTATGGCGATGATGAGTTTGCGTTGGGAAGGATCGGTCATTGTGGGGAAGTCATGGTGGCGAAGTCATGGTGGCGAAGTCATGGTGGCGAACCGAGAATTGTACACTTTACGCGGGAGAGCTTCACCACAGGGACACGGGGGAACACAGGGGAAAACCGAGCAGATGTCCGGGAGATATGCAATGTACCGCCTCGCACTTCGCAGTCCTCGCACTTCGACACTCTTCAACTCTTTAGGCCTTCAGAGTGTGCGTGAGAACTCGGTCGTCCCTCCAGGACTTGGATCATTTCCTCCACTTTTCCCAGCGCTGAAGCGCTGGGCTAAGCTCGGACGCCCCTCCGGGGCTGGATTCTCGTGCATTTCGTTCCGCTGCGTTGACCGAAAACGAGTTCTCACGCGCACACTTCAGCCCACTCGCTCGGGGCGGGGCTTGGGCAAATAGGCTTGTTTTGGGGGAGTTACCTGGAGCAGCGACTTGCTCCCGACATGTACAAAGCTCAGTTCGCGCGCCGAGAGCAAGGCGTGGATTGCTTCTTTCACGCGCGTTCGTGGGACGAAGTTCGCGAGGAAGTTTTCGACCTCTCCCTCATCTACGGCGACCACGCAGTCCAGATATTTCGAAACCAGAGCCGAGAGCGCTTCAGGCACAGAAATGCCGACGCCCTCGCACACAACATCCGGGGCCCAGCGCGATAACTCGTCCCACGCCGAGCCTTCCTCCACCGTGTAATCGACGCGCGTGATGCGCAGTTTGGCCCACAGTTCGCTCAACCCGCGATCGAGCCCGGCGTTCGAAAGCGAACCGCCCAGCATCTCGCCCAGTTTCGTTTTCGAAATCGGTCCACGGCGGCGGATGATTTCGAAAGCGTCACAGGCCAGCGGCGAATAGGGAGAGCGCGGCCCGGTTGCAGGCGGCTGCTTCGGATTGCGTTCGCCCACGAGCGCATAAAAATAAGGGAACACCGAGGCGGCCAGCAGGAATGCGTTGTTCTCGTCAAATAGCGGAGCCTCGTAAGCTGCCTTGTCGCGCAGGGCGCGCACCATCAACTCGGTCGCTTCTCTGGCCCGCGGATCGGCGTAGGCGTGCTGGCGCGTGGGCAGGTTGTCATCCGCGCCCACCCAGGCTCCGATGAAAGTCGGCAACAGAACCCCTGGACGCATTGGATACATCAGGCAAAATCCCACCGACTCGAGGAAGGCGCGCGCCTCATCGAGAGTGCACACGGGCTGGCCGTCGAGGCGCCATTTGTGCGTGCGAGCCTGGAGAAGTTCCGCGCCGGTCATGATTTCGATTAGAACACAGAGGTCGCGGATTAGCTTACGCCGTTCTGGGCTCTCCGCTTCGGGCTACGAGCTGCGGGCTACGAGCAACCCCTCACTCATCCGACGTTGGATTGCTCGCAGCCCGAAGCTCGGAGCCCGCGGCTAGATTCTCTTGAATGCCTTCTGAATATCCTGCATGGAATAGCGCAGCACCACCGGCCTACCGTGTGGGCAGCTCATGGGATGCTCGGTTTTCGCCAGCTCCGCTAGCAGCCACTCCATCTTGTTCTGGTCGAGTGGCATGTTGACTTTGATGGCGGCGTGGCATGCGATCGAGGCCGCGATGCGCGTTCGCACCGCTTCCAGATTGATGGCCTGCTCTTCGCGCGTGAGCTGCTCGAAGATTTCGTTGAGCATGTGCTCGACCTGCGCCGCGTCCACGCCCGCCGGCGCGACCTTCACCGCTACGCTGCGCGCGCCGAAGGGTTCGGCCTCAAAACCATTGTGCGCAAGTTCTTCGGCAATATCGCTGAAGATCGCCTGCTGTGCCGGAGTCAGTTCGATGACCAGAGGCATGAGCAAACGCTGGCTCTCGACCTGCTGCGCCGAGCGCTGCCGCAGGATTCGTTCGAACAGTACGCGCTCGTGGGCTACATGTTGATCGATGATCCAGAGTCCGTCTTCGTTGACCGCAAGAATGAATGAATTTCTGATCTGGCCTAACGGGCGCAGCGTGCGGAGCGATTCGAGAGTCGGCGCCGTTTGGGGCTCGTTATTTTGCGCGATCGGCGGCGCGCAGCCGTGATCGGGAATCGTCTGCTGGGCGTCGGGCTGACGAACGCCCGCTGCTTCGGGCGCGCGGGCCAGCGATAGGGCTGCGTTCGCCTCGACCGCAATTTCTCCTGCAAATTCGAAGCGCGCCGTCGTCGCGGGAACTGCCGGCGCTTGCAGCGCGAACCCGCCCGCCGTCCCCGTCCCTGGCTCGTACAAGTCGCGCCACGGCGCGGGCTGCAAACTAGCGCCAGTCGCGCCCTGGCTGATCGTATTGGTGGGGCCGGCATGGGTGAGGCCGGGACTGCTGAGGCCAGGACTGGCGGTCGGCTGCGCCCCGATCTCCGTCAAGAACTGCGGCACCGGTCGTGCTTTCATCAGCGCCGCCCGTATAGACTCTCGGACGAAATCGTGAATCACCGTCTGCTGGCGGAAACGCACCTCGGTCTTCGAGGGATGCACATTCACATCTACTTCGGCGGTCGGCATTTCGATGAAAAGCAAGACCACCGGATACACCGTCGGCGGCAAAATGTTGCGGTACGCCTCGGTGATCGCATGTTGAATTAGACGGTCGCGAATCAGCCGTCCGTTCACGAAAATAAAAATCGAATTGCGATTAAGCTTCTGAATTTCCGGCTTGGAAACAAAGCCATGCAAACGCACTTCGCCGAAATTGGCAGCGTGCGATTCCGCTGAAGAGGAAGACGGCGCTTCGCGGGCGCCCGCGCCACACGTGTCCGCGCTACGGCGCCACGGAGGAGGCTGGGGCAGGCCGATGCGCTCCAGCGGTTGGAGCGCCGCTAGCGGAATCAGTTGGTCGAGGGTCTCGCGCCCGAACACCTGGTACACACGCTCGCGATGACCGGCGACGGGCGGCGCCACCAGCAAGGCATTCGTCGCCGAGTGCAACTCGAAATGCTTCTCGGGATGCGCGAGAGCATAGTGGGTTACGAGCGACGCGATATGGGAGAGTTCGGTCGATTCGGATCGCAGAAACTTCTTGCGCGCCGGCGTATTAAAGAAGAGATCGCGAATCGTGACCGAAGTCCCCAGCGGCAGCCCCGCTTCTTCCACGCGAATGATTTTGCCGCCGTTAATTTCGAGGACCGTGCCGGCCGCTTCCTCTTCGGCGCGGGTTTCGAGATGGAGCCGGGCAACTGAAGCGATGGAGGGCAGCGCCTCGCCGCGAAATCCTAACGTCGAAATTCTCAGCAGGTCGTCGGTGTCTTTGATTTTTGAGGTGGCGTGGCGCTCGAAGGCCAGCATGGCATCGTCGCGCACCATGCCGCAGCCGTTGTCGGTGATCTGGATCAGCTTCTTCCCGCCCGCCTCGACCTGAATGCGGATGCGGGTGGAACCGGCGTCCAGCGCGTTCTCCAGCAGTTCCTTCACCACCGACGCGGGACGCTCGACCACCTCGCCGGCGGCGATCTGGTTGGCAACTCTTTCGGGGAGAACGTGGATTTTGCCCATGGGATCAGTGGCCAGTGGCTAGTGGTCAGTGGCCAGTGTGACAGATTTTTGGTCGCAGCGTAAAGGCGGGTCGAAGTTGGCAGTGGGCGCATCCAAAGCAAACATGCCGTATAGTTTTCTCCGGAGAGTGCTGGCATGAAACATGCAATTTTGGGAGCGGGAGCAATCGGAGGTTTGGTCGGTACCGTGCTGTCATCGCTTGGCGAGGAGGTCACGATGGTGGTTCGGCCGGAGAAGTTGTCTGCCTATCCCGATCACTTGACGTTGGAGCGGCCTTCGGGCTCGCTCACGGCGCCGGCGAAAGCTGTCGCTGCGCTCACGCAGGCGGTTGATTTGCTGTGGATCGCAACCAAGACCTATCAACTGCAAACTGCGCTCGATGCCGTACAAGTATTGCCGGGTTGCGTGGTTCCCTTGTTGAACGGAGTCGACCACGTCGCGGTGCTGCGGGCGCGATTTGGCCGCGAACGCGTGGCACCGGCAACAATTGCGGTGGAAGCAGAGAGGATTGCTGCGGGACGATTCATCCAGCGGTCCCCGTTTGTTCGCTTCAACCTCGCCGCTAGCCTGGAGCCGCTTTTGGGGCCGATCGTCGCTCGCTTGGGCGATTTTGGATTCAATTGCCAGTTTATTGCGAACGAGCAGACTCTGCTGTGGGGAAAGCTGTGCTTCATTGCACCCGCTGCGCTGGTAACTTCTGCATCCGGCATGACCGTTGGAGAGATCTTGGCGGACACTCGGTGGAAACAGAGATTGACATCTGCGATCACCGAAGCATGCGCCGTGGCGAACGCCAGCGGCGCGGAGGTTGACGCGCAGAAAATCCAGGCGCTCTTCGACAGTTCGCCGCCGGGTATGCGCAGCTCCATGCAGAAAGATCTTGTCGCCGGGCGGCAGCTCGAGTTGGATGCCATTGGTGGCCCCATTGTGCGCGGGCAACGATACGGCATCGATGTCTCGACCACGGTGAAGCTGATGGCGGAGATTCAAGCGAAGACTCGCCCCTAAGGTATGGGGTCAGGTGGG
>Ga0316363_10000448_pt1 | contig 55828 bp, 54 predicted proteins | sample Sb_taG_3_FD_200459 | JGI IMG/M metagenome (GOLD analysis project Ga0316363, IMG submission 200459) | Peat soil microbial communities from Weissenstadt, Germany - Sb_50d_a_PC metaG (v2) (version 2) | ecosystem: Environmental > Terrestrial > Soil > Wetlands > Peat | place: Germany: Weissenstadt...
AATTTGAATTGCTTCTCCGAAGCTGTGTCGTGGGATGGCGAAGAGGGGTTGGCGGATGCCGATTCCTGGCGGATCACGGGCAACCCGCAAGTTATCGTTCGTCGGTCGGATTAGTATCGATAAACGCCCTTCTGGGACGTAACGTCCTAAAAGGAGCATTGCCGCCGCAAAGCAATTCACTCGACTGATTGCACCCCCCTGCCCTTCGCGCTATGCCTGAAGATTCTTCTACGCCGCAACGGCGGCGCGGGAGGATAGGATGCAACGCGGATGTATGCAACGAAACAGTCGCAAAGAAGGCCCTGATGTCTGGCAGTTTCGCTGGTCTGAGACCAGGCTTGACGGCAAGCGTCTCTACCACAAGAAAATTGTCGGCACAGTCGAGCAATATCCTGACGAAGATGCTGCGCGTCGCTCCGTAGCGGGGTTGGTCTCGGAACTCAACGCCGATGGCCGACCAACCAATTCCGGCGCAATGACTGTTGCTCAACTCTGTGATCACTTCGAGCAACGCGAACTTTCAAACGACAACACTTGGCGCAGTCACGCGACGAAGAAGATCTACAAAGCTTACTTGAGCCGCTGGATTCGTCCTCACTGGCAGAAATACGGACTTGCCGAGGTTAGAACGATACAAGTCGAATCCTGGCTTCGCGGATTGCCATTAGCAAAAAGCAGTTGTGCCAAAATCCGAAACGTAATGTCCGTTCTTTTTAATCACGCCTGCCGATATGAGTTGTTTGACCGCAACCCAATCTATCTCGTTCGCCAAAGCGCCAAACGCCGAACACTACCCGCCACTCTGGAGCCCGCCGAAATCAAGGCGCTGATCGACGGTCTGGCACTTCGAGAACGCACGTTAGTCCTTCTTGCCGCATCAACCGGGTTGCGGCAGAGCGAGATATTCGGCTTAAAGTGGGGCGATATCGACTTCGAGCGAGGCACGATGAGCGTCACCCGTTCCATCGTGTACGGAGTGGTAGGCCCGTGCAAGACCGAATCATCGCAAAAGCCTGTGCCAATGCATCCGACTCTCGCGGACGCTCTAACGCGGTGGAGAAAACGTTGCACCTACATCAGGCCGGAGGACTGGGTTTTTGCAAGCAAGCGCTATCGGGGCCGAAGACCGTACTGGGGCCAGGCGATCTTGCGCAAATACATACGTCCTGCAGCTCAACGAGTCGGAATTAAGAAGCGATTCGGATGGCATACGTTCCGGCACACCTACTCTACCCTGCTGCGAAGCGTGGGAACTGAGTTCAAGGTGATGCAGGAGCTGCTGCGGCATTCATCGTTCCGCTCTACTCTGGACGTTTACACGCAGGCAGTAACGCCCGCGAAGCATGCAGCGCAGGCGGCGGTGATATCGCTGGTCTTTTCTTCCGATAAGTCAGGAGGCGCACTCGTTGCTGGATAGGAAACTGCGGGTCGCTGAAAAGGGGCACAAAAAGGGCGCGAAACCTGTCCTTTTTGCGCCCTTGATGGTTTCAATGAAATCCGTCTAACTGCTTTGGAATGAATGGCGGGGACGACGGGACTCGAACCCGCGGCCTCTGCCGTGACAGGGCAGCGTTCTAACCAACTGAACTACGTCCCCTACTTGTTTTCATCGGGTTAGCTGGAAACCCTTGATTTTCCTGTCTTTTCTTACTGTCAACCGCGTCGCCTGTGTCAACTGCTTCCACCCCATATAACCGAATTCCGGGGTTTTATCGACAGGAAACTGTAAGGAAGTACATCCCTGACGAGTCCTGACGCAAGCCCTACGATCCGGAGCATCTGTCCATGCCCCGCTTGTAGATTGTAACAGAGCAGCGATTGATCCGTCAGGGTTAGGCCCAAAGCGGAGTGCGTTCATGAACGCCCGATTCAGCGAAGTCATGTTAAGTCAGTTCCGGCCGATAGAAGTGGCGGCGCTCGAAAAGAGTCAAAGGGACTTCAAAGAGCCGGGTCTCGTCCGTCTCGAATTCGAATTCCTTCCCACACTCCGGCGCGGGGCAGATTGCTCTGAGCTTCTTCTTGTTCTCTCCACCTTCGGTTTGCTGTCTCACTACAACCCAACTTCCACATTTCGGGCAAGTGACGCACGGGCATGCAATGCGATCAGCCATTCCAAAATTATATTGCGCTCGCGGTCGTGGATATCACAGTTCTCCAACAGCCTTGCGGACCGATTCTTTGTCTCAAGTCTGTAGTCGTCCTATACTTTTCCAATGTGCGGTCGCTATCGCCTCGCCCGGAAGAAGGAGATTCTGGCAGAGACATTCGATGTGGATATAGAAAATGATGTCAAGTGGAGCCCTCGCTATAACATTGCCCCCGGCCAAGACGTCCCGGTGGTTCGCCAAGATGCGGCCCGGCCCTCGCGCTCAATTTCGCTGGCGCGCTGGGGACTGATTCCGTTCTGGACACTGTTGGCGAAATATCACATGATTCGTTGGCCAAGCCGAGCTAGGGCAGAGGTGCGTGTTGGAGCAGGGAGGATTCCGTTCCAATAATCGCTTAGACGCTGAAGATTGATTGCGCAAGCGATAGCGATATTCTGCAAGTGGCACCTTGCCAGACCCCGATATCGTGTGCGCCTCAGACCAACAGACCGCACGCCTTGTGAAAAGGTAGCTTCAATGCCTGCTCGCCGGTTGTAAAACCGCTTCCACTCTGGCGTGCACTGCTCTTTTCTGGTTGCGATTAGCAACTCGTGCTCTTCACGGGGCCGCAGGCTTAGCTTACGGGAGTTTCTAGCTCCATTCTTTGTGCAGAGCGCATTGGCTGTGCAATGCGCGCAGTCAGTGCGCGAAAACTTCGTCGATATAACTTCGCGTCCCGTCCGGCTGGTGTTCGACCACCAACCTGTACTGCGTTTGCCTTGCGGACAGATGGCGACTCGGCCGTCCCAGTCGATCGTAAAGTTGCTCAAATCATAACCGCTTTCAATCTGAGAGCGATGCCAATTTTGCTTTACGGGGCCCACCAGTTCGACGCCATGTTTTCTGCGGCTTTCCAACTTTAGATAGCTTCCAACATACGAGCCATCAACCAGCTGCCGTTTAGGCAATAAGCGGCGTCGGGCGAGCTCGTCTTGCCCGCGTATAACGTGAGCGGAGTCCGGTTGATTTGCGACCGTGGTATCGACATTTGTAATCAGGTTGGGAAATCCAGGCGAGCAGGTCTCGGTGAAGTGAACTTTGTATCCGACCCACTCCGTTGTCGCCTTTACGCCATAGTGGGCATCGAGGTCGTAGGGAGAATCGATTCGGGCAGGTGACGGCGGTAGATTGCCAGCCATGCGCCAGCGAATTGCGCCTTCATCGATCCAGAATTGCGCAATCCAACAGCGGCGTAGAGTTTCAACCATCGGGAGCAACCGCAGATAGTTTGGGGACGTCGATGTTAGGATCTCGTCCAGTAGAACAATCCCATCGCGCCCGATTTGCTCGGCGGCAGCGATGACCCCTTCCTTAGTCTTTGGCAGGCGTCCGCGTTCGAAGCGCTTCGCATATCGTAAGTACCAGTCACTTTCAACATGGGCAGAAAGCCATGCTGGATCGACGGTCGCAATAACATTCAGTGTCGCGCGGAGCGTCTCGCCCACGAGTTCAAGGCGATTCATGTTGCGGATTGAGGCAATGATATGGGTTGAATCCGTCCGCATATCAGTACGTTCGCGCACCAAGCCAATTTGGCGGCACTGTTCCAAAAGCTTCTGTAGGAGAAACATTTCTGCATTGCCTTCAATCAGACGCGTCCGAAAACGAGACAGAATGGAGTAATTGAAGCCTGGGTCGCTCAGTTCGAGCCCAAGCAAGTATTTCCAATCAATGCGCGTTCGTACTGCATCCGCCGCATCCCGATCGGACAGCCCTTCCGCAAATTGCATGATGGTGACAAGAGCCAATCTCCATGGAGCCAATGCGGGTTGCCCTTTGGTGGGAAAGAGCGGAGCGAACAGTCCGTCGTCGAAAACGGTTCCGAGAAGACTGCGCAGCTTTAGGTACGTGTTCCCCTCCGGTATGGCGGCTTCGGCAACTCGTATTGTGGCAGACGGAATTGGACCGATTGGTAGGAGTTGCAACATAGGGCATGTTAGGAGACTCGCCAGAGTCTGCCAAACACGGTACTGTTCTCTAACCTGCATTGTCCAACATCCGCGTTGGCCAGGAACCAATATTGCCAAGGAACACTACGCTGGATTTTCATTTGAGTACCCGGATCGATCCCAACTACTTCGCTCGTTCAAAGGCTCATGGAGCATGGAGCCGCTCTTCCCGGGCGTACGCGATGCGGTCTTGCGCTCTCGGCGTCTATCGTTCAGGTAAATCGATTGCCTTCTGGCAGAGGCTCGAGAATTTCTGGGAACAGTGCTTTCGTGGTGCCAGGGCTGTCATCGAGCAGCTATTCCCCATTTTCAAGATCAATCTCACCCAGATTAAGAATATTCGACAACGACCTCGTTGTTAATCGCATCACCAGTAACTATTACGGGCACTTGGCGCAGCGCACAGCTCCCTTTTTCCATACAAGGTTCCGCTATTGGCGTATTCCTCTGCGGCGGGATAGAGATCACAAACTGTCCTACATCCTGAACGTGACGTAAGGCAGTTCCACCGGAATTCATGTGCGGACCGTCTTTCTTGGTCTGTCGCATCAGGAGTCATATTGACACTCGCGTCTTCCCCTCCACCGTTCTGCTTCTCCATCCCTATCAGGCGGCTCCATCCCACCAGGTAGTGATTCGCGTCGTGGGGCCAGGAAACGCCCCACCGAGTTACATAGCTGTCGATTTCAGATGGTGGTATCGTCTGCTCTAGGCCCCAGCCGCCGCTCAACCATTCATGGCTGCCCTCGACCATCACTGTGCCCACGACGACCTTCACCCGTTTGTCTCTGAATCCTACGCGCCCGTACACATTCCACCGTCGCAGGCCAATGGCTCTTCTCAGCCGGGGATTGAAACTACTCAGAACTGCCCGGGTCATACGACAAAACAGCTTGGTGTTAGTGGAACTGACGATATAGTAGATGCCCGACGGTCCAATCTCGACCAGACACTCGTAATCAGTCTTATCGAGCTTTGCGTAGGGTTGCAGCAACAGTGAGCCTCGGCATCCGCCATATCGTTCCAGGATCGGAAGCACCTGAGCTTCGCTATCGCCGAGCTTTACATCCCCCAGTTTTCTCATCATGTGCTCTGCTCGAGCGGCTTCGTAGTACAGATAGGCTCGTGCTAAGCCATAGCAAATCAGCACAAGAACAAGAGTTGCTGCTATTGCCAGTACAAGTCGCGCCGGTGTCTTTTTCATTGGCTTGGGGGACTTTAGTCACGTCACCAGTAACTGTTACGGGCGCTTGGCGCAGCGCACGCCTCTTTTCTTTCTTTCCAGGTTCCCCTATTGGCGTATTCCACTGCGGCGGGATAGAGATCGCAAACTGTCCTACATCCCGAACGTGACGTAAGGCAGTTCCATCGGACTTCATGTGCGAATCGTTTTTCCTCCTCCGACGCGGATGGGGTAATCCAGGTGAAGGCTCCCTCCCCTCCGCCGTCCTGCTTCTCCATCCCTATCAGGCGACTCCATTCCACAAGGTAGTGATTCGCGTCGTGGGGCCATGGAACGCCCCACCGAGTTACAAATCTGTCGATTTCAGATGGTGATATCGTCTGCTCTAGGCCCCAGTCTCCTGCCAACCATTCATGGCTGCCCTCGACCACCACCATGCCTACTACGACCTTCACCCGTTTGTCTTTGAACCCTACGCGACCGTACACGTTCCACCGTCGCAGGCCAATTGCTCTTCTCAACCGGGGGTTGAGGCTGCTCAGAATTGCTCGGGTGATGCGATAAAACCCACCAGCGTTGCGATCCTCGATGTAGTAGATGCCCGAAGGGCCAATTTCGACCAGACACTCGTAATCATTCTTATCGACCCCTGTGTAGGGTTGCCGCGAGCTTCGGCAGCCGCCATATCGCTGCAGCATCGGAAGCACCTGAGCTTCGCTGTCGCCGAGCTTTACATCTCCCAGTTCTCTCATCATGTGCTCTGCTCGAGCGGCTTCGTAGTACAGATAGGCTCGTGCTAGGACATAGCAAATCAGCACAAGAACAAGAGTTGCCGCTACTGCCAGTAAAAATCGCGCTGGTGTTTTTTTCATGGGCCTGCGTTAGGTAGCTTCTTATCGCATTCAATTGGGCAAAGCGCCGGAGCGCTAGTGTTAGGGTTGATTTGAGTTATGGTTCCCCAGTCGGCCGTGTCGCTCGCCGTCTGGTTGGGGTAAAAGCCGGGCGGGGTCGGGGAAGGAGATCCCCATGCCCCATACCAGGTACCATTCGAATTTGGCCAGAAGACCTGCACCCCCTGACGATCCACAAGAAGCTGCATCTGCACCGAGTATGCTATAACCGGAGCGTCCATATGGTCAGTAAACTGCCCGAAACCGTCGCCATTGTTGTTGGGGCTTTTGCATATGGTGCCTGGATTGTTTGTCTGCCACGAGCATATAATTGCCGCCGAAGTTGTAGCATTCGCTTCCCATAGCTCGATCTCCACCGGCGGCGGGGTTTTCCCGTACACGACCAACGGGTTAAGCGTCCCATTCTGAAGGTCGAACAACGAATACGTCACCGCCCTGTTCTTGACTCCACTCTGGTCCTGGTAATCGCTCACCGGAGCCAGAGCGCAGTTGACATTCCCTCTATGGCAAAAAGGCGGCTGGTTTTGGCCTGGTTGGTTTCCATGAGGCAGCGGGGACGCAGACTGAGCGAGGACAGTCAAGATTCCGTTTGTACCGTCGGGGTTCCAAAGCGCAGTCGCGACCCCGGAGGCGGTGGACACCCACGTACTGAGGTCGAAAGGCACGGCGCCGTTTAGGGCGGGCGCTGTACCCAGAGTGTTACCGCCACTGTCAAGCTGTATGACACCTGAGTTTCCGCCGCTGTCTGCGGGGACGGCATTCAACCTACGGCTGGACGTCTTTGTGGCTGCATTCCCCGCAGAACCGGAGGAATTGATAGTTACACCGCCACCTGCAGTCGCTTGGATGATCGATAGCGTCGTCTGAGCTGGCGCTTGATAGGTCCAGTTTGTCGAACCGGAAGTCAAATTGAATGAGGCGATCTGGCTGACTTGCGTGACGCCATCTGCGGCGGTGGTCTGCCCACTCGCGAATGCAACACCGTTTTCGCCAAGGACGAGTGTTGGAGACTGCTGAAAGGTCACACTCTGCGGGCTAAAGGGCAAGCTGTAAGGAGTCCCGGCAACGCCGTTGGTCACATCGGCCGCTTGATAGGGGTATTGCTGGACGACAGGCGACGAGACCGTCCAGGTGGCTAAGACTCCTCCCTGGCCGTCAGGGATGATTGGTCCGGGGAGCAAAGCTTGGTTTTGAGTAGTGCTGCTGAGAACAACCTCAGAAGCCGTGTTCCCGTTCAAGCCATAGAGATAGAGGGTGTCGGAAGTGATGGCATTGTTGTTCGTGTTGCGAACTTCATATTCGACGTAAAGCGTGCCATCCGTGTTCACCATCGGCGGACCCACGCAGCACTGAACGGTTATCGAACTTCCATTGTTCGTAAGCGTCGAGCCCTGGAACTCCATCGATTCGACGCTACCGTTGGGGTACGCTTCGCTTAAGGATGGCAACCCAGAATTGCTCGGCTCCGCTATGAACGCCACTCCATCGCCGCGGACTGCGATTTGCGGAGCCGCACAAATATACCCGTAGCCCTGTACTCCTTCTGCTTGCAGTTGCCACAAAGGTTGTCCCGCCGGGCCAAGATCAACCACGGTCAGCGGGGCGCCTGAGGGGCAGGTTGTTATGATCAAGCCGCCAGAACCGTCGGGAACAGCATTGTTGAGGAGCGGTGGTACTTGAATTTGTCCAATTTGTTCGCCGTCAGCCATGAGAGCCTGAATGATGGACTGGGTCCCGTCTGCGCTGAGAGAGATTGAGTAAAGATCGGGGCCGTTAGCCGACGGCACTGCCTGAGCCAGCTGTATTACTGAGAATCCAGGCGCTGGTGGCGGTGCAGACCAAATGGTAGCACCTGATGGGAAGGATGTTTCAGATAAAATTGTGGCCTGTCCTTGTGCCGAGACCCCTTCCGCGGTCGCAGTAATCGTAACCTGGCCCGCGGCAAGACCGGTCAGAATCGCTGTGCCATTCGGGTTGGGCGAGACGCTGGCAAAGCTGGGGTTGCTGACCGTCCAGGTCGCATCGAACCGCGGAATTCCGAGATTGTCGATTGCGGTGAATTGCTGTGTTCCCCCAACAAGCATGTTCACAACCGCTGGAGTGACCTGTAGCGAAGGCGGCGCCGGCGGTACCACAACCGATTGATACGTCTCAGCGCTTGCCAATTCAAGAGAGCTAGAGTCGACGCCCCCTGTAATCAACACGAGTCCGTCGGTGAGCAGCGCTGCTGAATGACCGCCACGCGCGTCGTTGAGGTTGCCCGCTAGGGAGAACGCGCCGGCGACGGGATCGTACAACTCGCCCGTGCCCACGACCTGGCCACTGCTGTTAAAACCGCCGACGATGAGTACGTCACCGCTAGACAACATCGTTGCGGTGAAGGACGAGGCTGCTGTAACGAGGCTTCCCGTCACCGTGAACAACTGAGTCGAGGGATTGTACAATTCAGCCCTGGCCAAATCTGTGCCACCCACAGAAGTCGATCCGCCGGCAATGAGCACGCTCCCCGTATTCAACAGGCTGGCCGTTTGGCCAACACTCGCGGTATTCAGAGAGCCAACATTAGTGAAAATTCCCGTTGTAGGATTGTAAAGCTCAGCAATCGCAACGGCGGTTTGAAGCGAACTCTCGCCTCCAGCAATTAGGACCGTTCCATCGTTGAGCAGCGTCGCGGAGTGTGTGTCACGGGGCGTATTGAGACTGCCCGTGGTAGAAAAACTACCGGCCGACGGATCGTAAAGCTCGGCGGGAGCAGGATCGCCGTTTGTGCCATCGCCTCCGGCAATTAGTACCATCCCGCTGGCGAGCAGCGTTGCAGTGTGGAACGTCCGGGCCATGTTGAGGCTGCCGGTAGGCGAAAATGTTCCGGCGTTCGGATCATAGAGTTCTGCACTCGCAGTTTCGGTAACTGCTCCTGAACCATCGGAGACCTCACCCCCTGCAATGAGGACCAGGCCACTATTCAAAAGAGTGGCGGTATGGTTGAAGCGTGGAACATAAAGACTGCCTGCAGCGGAAAAAGTTCCTGACACAGGGTCGTAGAGTTCGGATGTCCCTCGGATGTCCCAATGATGGCCCCGCCGTAACCCAACCCGCCGACGACTAGAGCTTTCCCGCTCTGAAGAACTGTCTCCGTGTGGAGGGTCCGAGGAGTGTGGAGACTCCCGGTTGGCCTGAATCTCGAGGGCGTCCCGGTGAGCGAGGCTGAGCCAATAATCGTACCAACCGTGGCCTGAATCGTCGTCGGTCCTTCGCTGACACCAGTAGCAACCCCAACGCTGGAAATGGTAGCAACGGTAGTGACTGACGAAGTCCAAGAGGCGCTGGCTGTTATGTTGCCATTTGTTCCGCCAGTAAACGTTCCCGTTGCCGTGAATTGTTGGGTAGCCCCGACAGGGAGCGAGGGATTCTGTGGGGTAATCGCGATCGATGTGAGCGTTAGCACACTCTGATTCAATACCGAGGAAGAACTGCTTGCGTAGTTGCTGTCGCCGCTGTAAATGGCCGTAATGGAATGCGATCCGACCGCGAGGGTAGCAATACTGAAAGCGGCGACTCCGCCGCTGACTGTGCTCGTCCCCAACGTGGTGCTTCCGTCCAAGAACGATACCGTTCCGGTGGCTGCAGCAGGCGTTATGACTGCTGTGAACGTTACAGGGGCACTGTAGGGTGCAGGATTTGTCGATGAGGTTAATGCTACCGCTGAACCTTGCTCGACCACCTGCTTGAGCGTCGACGAAGTGCTACTGTTGTCGTTGGCGTCGCCTCCGTAAGCGGCCGTGATCGAGTGCGATCCCAGTGCCAGCGTCGAAATGCTGAAGGTCGCTATCCCGCTGCTGAGGGTGCCTGTTCCCAATGTTGTGCTTCCATCTTTGAAAGTTACTGTTCCGGTTGCTGCCGAGGGCGAGACCGTAGCAGTGAAGGCGACCGTGACGCCAGATGCCGATGGGTTTGACGATGAAGCCACCGTGGTGGTCGTGTTCGTTTTGTTAACGGTCTGAGTCAGTGCTGAGGATGTACTGGTGTTGTAATTTGTGTCGCCGCCATAGACGGCGGTGATCGAGTGCGATCCGGCAATCAGGGTCGATGTGCCGAAGGTTGCTTTGCCGCTGCTGACCGTGCCCGTTCCAAGAATGGTGCTTCCGTCCTTGAAAGTGACGGTTCCCGTCGCTGCGGACGGCGAGACTGTGGCTGTGAACGTCACGGATGAGCCGTAGGTGGATGGGTTCTTGGACGACGCTAGCGTGAGGGTCGTGTTGGCTTTGTTTACCGTCTGGGTCAGCGTCGATGATGTGCTGGTGTTGTAGCTCGTGGCACCGCCATAGGCAGCGGTGATCGAGTGTGATCCCGCAGTCAGCGTGGACGTACTGAAGGTCGCCTTGCCGCCGCTGAGCGTGCCGGTTCCCAGCGTTGTGCTGCCGTCATTGAATGTTACGGTTCCTGTCGCCGCTGAAGGTGTGACCGTCGCGGTAAATGTTACCGACGATCCATAGGTCGACGGATTTGCAGATGAAGAAAGAGCGGTCGACGTATTCGTCTTTGCGAATGTGAATTCACTGAAACCTGCGCAAACAATAAGGATGAGAGCAATAGATCGGCATGTCCTATAGATCAAGACGGCACCTCCAAGAACGTGAGCTTTAAAAATGAATCGACCAAAACCTTGGGCCCCTTGGGACAAGAGTTCTTCCTTGACTAGGGCTCCTCGAAATGCAAAACGGTTCGAATCAGTTGCTGCAGGAAAGCTCGACGAAGGGCTGGGAAGGTAGGGGGAATCGGAGAATCAGGTAATGAGAATAGATCAAAATGACCGATAAAACCGGCGTACTTGCCCACTATTGTCCTTCCTCTCGTCGCCCGAAAATAGTCGAACTCGGTTCACCAACGCCCGTCCTTACTCAATAACTGGGCGCGATGACCGCACATCACGCTCGCACTTTCAGACTTCAAGGGGAAGCAATGAAAAGCGTCTGGCAAACTGATGGCTGTGACAGATCCTGATCATTAATTTGCAACATATTAGGTGAAAGTGCGCTTGGATGTCGGTGTGTGTAATCACAGTCCTCCGTGATTCCTCGCATCTATGTCCGACTCTGATCGGCTAGAACTCTGGGGCGCCCAAGAATTCGCTGGAAGTTCTGTGTCTTCCCGCGCGTCAATGGGAACTTGGCTGTCTGCCGCTGCGCAGCTCAAAAGCGCAGGGATGCCATCCCCAGCTTGATGCCTGGAATCGCCGACGTCACAAAGGTTCCGAAATTGTCCGCCAAGATCGACCAACTCTCAAAGGGTGGCTCGCTAAGGGCGCAGGACGAATTCGCCAACAGTGTCCGTTCTGGGCGGAGAATGCGAAGGTCGGATACAAAATGATCAACGCGAGAGCGGAGACGGTTGCCAGCAGGCCTGCGTTTCGTGACCCCTTCCGATCTCGTCGTTGCTTGATCCCTGCGGACGCGTTTTACGAATGGGTGCAAGAGGGCAAGCAGAAATCTCCCTTTTGTTTTTTGCTGGCTGATGATTCGGTCTTCGCCTTTGCAGGAATCTGGGACCGCTGGAGAAACCCTGACAAGGAATGGATTGAGACTTGTTCCATCATCACTACTTCGGCAAACGCTCTCTTGGCCGGGATTCACGACCGAATGCCGGTCATTCTGAAGCCTGAAGCCTATGACCTATGGCTCGATCCGGGCTTTACAAAGGTGGACGATCTTCACCACTTGCTCAAGCCATTCCCCGCCGTGGCCATGCGCCACCATCGTGTGAGCACTCACGTGAATTCGGTGAAGAACGACGATCCCGACTGTGCCGAGGAATTCGTTCCAACACTGTTGTTTTAGACATCCCAGGATAGTTTCCAGACCGCGCCATCCCGGAGTAAAGTGACGCCAAGCGCGTTTCCGGGGACCTACCCTAGATCGACAGTCAAATCTCTGTCAATGAGTAGTTTGGCTGTAATCTTAATCGCAGGATTTCGGCGCACGTACGAAATGGCGACTGCACGGCAAATTGAAACATTCCCAGAACAGGGCATATGACTCGGAACCGAGCGCACGAGCGGAGAGCTAGTCAGTTTTCTGCGGGCTCTCAACATGGTCAACAATCTGGATTTCCACCGGTTTCTTTGAAGATTTCCCTTCGGCGATAGCTGATATCGGCGACGGTAGCGCCTCCCGCAACCTATCTAACAATTGGGCGTAGTCCTCGTCGGTAGCGGCACGAAAGAGGGGAAACTCTTGTGAGACAACTTTATTGAATAGGTCGATTTTCGGCTTCACCTCTCTTCGATAAAAAGCATCTTCGAGAGCGTAGAAATTCCGAAGAAATTCCCTTTCCGACTGGGGCAGAAACCACAGCCGGAGATAGTCCACATCGCTCGAAAACAGCAGCGGAGCCTGTTGCACGTCAATCGACATCACCGAGCGCTGCGTCTCTTCGAGCGGGATTGGTTCAAACGTGCCCGTCACCAGCACGGTTTCGTCCGGCTTCGGCGGTGCCGCCGGTTGACCTTGCGATGCTGGCGTTGGTCCGGCGGGCGATGCGGTCTGCGGCGGCACTTGCTGGGCGAAGGAAGGAGCGAGGAGAGCGAGCAGAGCAAAAGCAAGGACGACTTTCACGCCCGAATTATCGGCCACATTCGCAGGAGGCGCGAGGTACTTCAGTGACAAAGTAGATAGTTTAGGAGCTCAATTATATTGTATGCTGCTGCCATGCGAATTGATGCCTACCTGCAACAAAGTCCCGTCTGCGAAATCAATCGCGCCTTCCGCCGGATCGACCAGCAGGTCACGCGACTCCTGCTGCCCACGGGACTGCACCTCGTGGAGGCGCTCGTGATTTCGTCCATTCTGTTCGAAGAGCCGGGCACCGTAACTCCATCGCTGCTGGCAGACACGTTCGCGACGACGCGCGGCAATATTAGCCATTGCATCGCGTCCCTCGAGGCTAAGGGGCTGCTCTCACGTCAAGTGGACGCCGAGGATACCAGAGTCTTTCACCTCCGCCTGAAACCGGCGGGCCGGAAATGCGCGATGCAGGTGGTGCGTACTCTCGACCGCCTTCAGCGCACATTCGAAAAGAGGATTGCGCCGGCTGAACTTCGGGGAGCGATCAGGACGATTCGAGCCGTTCAGGAACTCTGTGCCGCCAGCCAGTCCTCATGATGACTTCGAGAGTAGGCTGCGGGCGCGATAGACTAGCCGTGCAGAGTGTGCAGATTGATTTCTCTTCCCCACCATTTTCACCAGCTCATCGCGGACTCGCCGGACAGCGTACTGCTGGAGACTGCCCGGCTCGACCATGCCCATCCTTGCAGCTGGCTGTTCCTGCACCCTGTCGAGGTGATTCGAGCCAACACGCTGAACGAACTGCCGCGTCTGTTTGAGGTCATCGAAAGAGGTGTCCAGGATGGGTGTTATGTGGCGGGCTTCCTAAGCTACGAGTGTGGCCATCACTTCGAGCCGAAGTCGAACATTTCATCCCGAGGAGCGAGGAAGGGCCCCTTAGCCTGGTTCGGAGTCTACAAAGGGACGCATGTTTTTGATCACATGACCGGGCAGACAACTCCAGACCTGCCGGTTAATCGACCTAGGGGATCGGCTGCTGAGCAAGCCCAGAGGCACATCTCGGAGATCCGCCTGGACATCGATCGCGAGGAGTATTGCCAGCAAGTCGGGCGGATTCGGGACTACATCGCGGCCGGCGACACCTACCAGGTCAACTTCACTACGAGAGCGCGCTTCGACTATGACGGCTGCCCGGCGGCGCTGTTCCGCTATCTGTGCGAGCGGCAGCGAGTACCTTACGGGGCTTTCCTTCATGTGGATCGGCAGTACATCCTGTCGCTTTCGCCGGAGCTTTTTTTTCGTATTGAGGATGGCCGTATCACGACTCGCCCGATGAAGGGCACCGCACGCAGGGGTAGGAGTCTGGAAGAAGACCAGCGGATGAGGAACTGGCTGCAGCAGGACCCAAAGAACCGGAGCGAGAACGTCATGATCGTGGATCTGGTGCGTAGCGATCTAGGCAGGATTGCCCAAGTTGGCTCGGTGCAGGTGGAGGATCTCTTTACCGTCGAAACCTATGACACCTTATTGCAGATGACCTCGGCGATTTCCGCACGTTTGCGGCCGGATACGAGTTTCTATGAAACCTTCCGGGCTTTATTTCCTTGCGGTTCGGTCACCCGAGCGCCGAAGTGCCGCACCATACAGATCATTCAGGAGATTGAAAACGGACCTCGGGGCGTGTACACGGGTGCGATTGGATTCTTCGCGCCAAACCGCTCTGCTGTCTTCAATGTTCCGATCCGAACGATCGTTCTGAAGGAGGGCCAGGGCGAAATGGGAATCGGCAGCGGCATCACCTTCGATTCGGTGGCAGAGCACGAGTACGAAGAATGTTTGCTGAAGTTGCAGTTTCTGGGCCAGTCCACACCCAGCTTCCAGCTTTTGGAGAGCCTGCTCTGGGACGGAGAATATCATTTTCTTGAGGGTCATTTGCAGCGACTGGAATCCTCGGCCCAGTACTTTGATTTTGCTTTCGACAAGAACAGAGTTCGGGCGGCGCTCGATCAGCACCAGGATCGTCTCGCACCCGGCAGTCCATCCAAAGTCCGCCTCCTCCTGGATCGCAGTGGTGCAGTCTCGATTGAAAACGTAGCATTGAACGCACAACCGTCCAGTGGAACGATCGCCCTTTCGCCAATCCGGACTTCGTCCGAGGATCGGTTCCTGTATCACAAGACGACCCACCGCGAGTTCTACGATCGCCTCCATCAAGAGGCCCGGCGTCTGGGGCATGAAGATGTCGTTTTTGTAAATGAGCGGGGCGAGCTCACGGAGGGAGCACACAACAACCTCTTCGTCGAGATCGACGGCCAACTCTTCACGCCCCCGGTAGAGTGCGGCTTGCTGGCTGGGGTCTACCGTGGAAGGCTCCTCGCCAGTGAAGCGAAAGCATCGGAGCGAATTCTCATCCCTTGGGTGCTGCGCATGGCCGACGCAATCTACCTTTGTAACTCGGTTCGTGGCCTGCGTAAGGTGCGTCTGGCAGGGCAACTACCGACGGCAGTAAGCGATCTTGGCGAAGTTTGTACCGTTTCTGAGACCGCTTAGTACGTTTTGCATCGCAAATTGTTTTTCCTCATAATGGGTATAGATAGGCTGATGTTAGCTCCGGCGCAAACCGAGAACCACGAATCCCTGGCGCACCTCGATCTCGAAACAGAGATCGTGCGGCTCAAGCGCCAGATGAATGCCGTCATCCTGGCGCACTTCTATCAGGAATCGGAAATCCAGGATCTGGCCGATTTTGTAGGGGACAGCCTGCAACTGTCGCAGAAAGCCGCGGCTGCCTCCGCGGATGTAATCGTCTTCTGCGGCGTGCTGTTCATGGCCGAGACCGCTAAGATCCTCAACCCCAACAAGCTTGTCCTGCTTCCCGACCTGAAGGCCGGCTGTTCGTTGGCCGGCGGCTGTCCCGCGAATCAGTTCCAGGCGTTTCGTGAGCGTTACGCCGATCATGTGGCGATCACTTACATCAACTGCAGCGCTGAGGTCAAGGCGCTCAGCGATATCATCTGCACGTCCAGCAACGCGGAGAAAATCATCCGGCAGATTCCGCTCGAGCAGCCCATCGTGTTCGCGCCTGACCAGCATCTAGGCCGCTACCTCATAAAGAAGACGGGACGGGACCTGCGGCTTTGGCCGGGGAGCTGCATTGTCCACGAGATGTTTTCCGAGCGCAGCCTTGTGCAACTGAAGGAGCGCCACCCCAAGGCAAAAGTCCTGGCGCATCCCGAGTGCCCGGAAGCGGTGCTGCGCCATGCGGATTATGTCGGCTCGACAACTGGAATTCTCAGATGCGCCGAACAGAGCCCGGCGACTGAGTTCATTGTCGCTACCGAAAATGGCATCCTCCATCAGATGGAGAAGTCTTGCCCGGAGAAAAAGTTCATTTCGGCTCCCGGCGAGGGCGGCTGCTCGTGCAGCGAATGCCCGCACATGAAGCTCAACACGATGGAGAAGCTCTACCTTTGCATGAGGGATCGCACGCCTGAAATCTCCCTGGACGAAAAGTTGCGCCAGCGCGCCCTGAGCCCCATCCTTCGTATGTTGGAGATGAGCTAGAAGTTGCCCACGTTGGTTTCCATGTCCGAATCGCTTGACCCCTCCAGTTACCGCGAACTCTTACGCCGATCCCTAGCAGAAGATTTAGGCGCCGGGGATATCACCACGGACACGATCGTGCCCGCCGGACGGCGCGCCCGCGGGCAACTGATCGCCAAGGCCCCGCTAGTCCTCGCCGGGATCGATCCCTTCCTCGAAGTCTTCCGGCTTCTGGATCCAACAGCGGTAGCGGAAATCGGACGCAAAGACGGGGAGGAACTCCTCCCGGGCGATAGTCCCGTCGAAGTGCACGCCTTGGCGCGCTCGTTGCTTTCTGGGGAACGCGTGGCCTTGAACCTGCTCCAGCGGCTCTCCGGCGTTGCCACGCTCACGCGCCGCTTTGTGCGCGAGGTGGCACGCACGGGTGCGCAGATCCTGGATACAAGAAAGACCACTCCGGGCCTGCGCGGGCTGGAAAAATATGCGGTCCGCGTCGGCGGAGGCCGCAATCATCGCAAGGATCTGGCGGAAGCCGTCCTGATCAAGGAAAATCATATTCGAATGGCGGGCGGAGTGGCGGCGGCGCTCGAAGCCATGCAACCTGCCAAAGGCCGCGTGGCGTGGATGGAAATCGAAGTCACGAATCTCGACGAGTTGCGCGACGCGCTCGCTCACAGGCCGGACGATCATAGTCCCATTGTGATCCTTCTTGATAACATGCAACCCACGCAGGTACGCCAGGCGGTCGAGCAGGTGCGGCATGCGGAAGACGGTCGGCGCGGTCCAGCATACGATCCGGAGAAAAGAATTCGCCTCGAGGCCTCCGGCGGTATCACGCTCGCGAACGTAAGGCAGTTCGCGGATGCCGGCGTGGACTGGATTTCGGTCGGCGCGTTGACCCACTCCGCTCCGGCAGTGGACTTGAGCTTCGAGATTGAACCCGCATAATGCAAGAAACCTTACGGACAGATATTCTCGTTATCGGCAGCGGCCTGGCTGGGCTCGCGGCGACCTGGGACGCGGCCAAACGCGGCTGCCAAGTCACTCTGCTGACGCGCGCCGAAAAAGCTGAGGAAAGCAACACCGATCGGGCGCAGGGCGGAATCATCTATCGCGCGCCAGCGGAATCCCCAGAACAACTTGTCGCCGACATCCTCTCGGTTGGCGGTGGCCTGAGTTCCCCCGAAGCCGCCCGCCTGCTGAGCTGTGAAGGCCCGCGGCTGGTGAAGGAGATTCTGATTGACGAACTGGGCGTTCCCTTTGATGTCTCCAAGAATGATTCCCCCACGGACAATCCCGGGCAGCTTGACCTGACCCGCGAGGCGGGCCATTCCCTGCCGCGCATTATTCACTACAAGGATCAAACCGGCTTCGCGATTGAGCGAGCGTTCCTGGAGCGGGTCCGCTCGCACCCGAACGTGAAGGTGATGTCTCATGCGACCGCCGTGGATTTGTTGACCGTCTCGCACCACTCCCTCGAGCCCACCGACGTCTATCGCCCGCTGACCTGCGTCGGGGCTTATGTGCTCGATCGGAAGGCGGAGAAGATATTCTCACTATTGGCAAAAGAGACCATTCTCGCCACGGGCGGGCTGGGCACCGTCTTCCGGCATACGACGAATCCCCCGGGGGCGCGCGGCGATGGCATCGCCATGGCCTACCGGGCTGGAGCGCGCTGCATGAACATGCAGTACATCCAATTCCATCCGACCGCGCTGCTGGCGCCCGACGGCTGCTTCCTGATTTCCGAGACGGTACGCGGCGAGGGAGGCCGTCTGGTGAATCGTCACGGGAAGGAATTCATGCAACGGTTCCATCCCGACGGCTCGCTGGCGCCGCGCGACATTGCCGCCCGCGCGATCTACCAGACGATGCTCGAGTCGGGCGAGCCTTGTGTTTACCTGGACATTACTCACAAGCCCGCCGATCAGCTTCGTGAACGTTTCCCCGGCATCTACGCCGTGTGCATGGAGCGCGGCATCGACCTCACACGCGAACCCATCCCGGTGGTCCCCGCCGCGCACTATAGCTGCGGCGGCATTGCCACCGACGACTGTGGCCGAACGACGGTGGAACGGCTGCGGGCGGTGGGCGAAGTCGCGTGCACCGGATTGCAGGGCGCCAACCGCCTGGCCAGCACATCCCTGCTCGAATGCCTGGTTTGGGGAACGCGGGCTGGGGCGCAAGCCGCGCAAGGCATCAGGCGAGGCGACGATTTCTACTTTCCCAAGGTGGCGGACTGGCGGTACGAACACGAACCGGCTGACCCCGCCCTTATCGCTCAGGATTGGCTGACGATCCAGCATACGATGTGGAACTATTGCGGCCTGATCCGGAGCGAGAGACGTCTGAACCGGGCCATGCGGATTTTGCGCGAACTCGACCTTGAGATCGCGCGTTTCTACGAAAAGTGCGAAGTCAGCGATTCCATCATCGGCCTGCGCAACGGCATCCTCACAGCGCTTCTGATTCTGGAAGCCGCGCAACAATCCCGCGAAAGCCGCGGCTGCCATTACCGCGTCAACTGACTTAAACCGCCATTATTGGCTCCCGCACAATGTAGCGATACTTTTCCGATATGACTTCACGCCAGAACCATGATGTTCCCGAGTGTTCAGGGCGTTGTCAGGGAGTTCCTCCAACGTTTTGGATAATCTGCGGGATACCTCACCAATTTCACCCGCCCTCCGTATCAGCGGGCCTAACTCAGTCTGCAGGAAATCCAGCACGACCCGACTAGTAATCATTCTTGATCGCCAAAGCGGTCGGCACTCTACTGAATGGCTGCGATGCTCTGCCCATGATCCGATTCGTGCAACTCGTCAGTACTCCTCTGGCAAAAATAGCGTGGTTGCGGACCGGTCTGCTTCGGTGATTATCCAGAGCGCCTCCCCTGCGTCTGTCTGGTAGCTGCTTAGCAACCGAAACCCGTGAGCCACGCTGTACTCATTACTCTGCGAAATCACTTGGTTCCAGTTCGCCCCAGTCCCCGATTGCATGACGGGCCAAGAAACAGGTAGGCGGATGCTTCGCTCTCTCGCGTGCAGCCAGCGCCCGGGCGTAGCCACAATTTGCCCAAGTGGGAACAATGTAAGCATGGCGGTGACTCCTCTCTTCGGCACATGCGGGCGAACTTGCTCGCAGGTGGCCGTCTAAAAAACGGAATTACGAATTCGGAAGGGACGGCCCGATCGGCACCGCCACGCAAGGCTAGAACGATTGTGAGAACCGCGCTTCAAGGAATTCGCCCAGTTTGGCCGTGGCCTTGAACTGTGGCGTTGGGTCCAGTTCCTTGAACGCCGAGGTGAACGCGTTCGACAGGCTCCAGATCGTCCGCGCCCGGAATTCCTCTTACTTTGGCTCGAAGTAGGGGTCGTGCATGGTCCGGGCAAGGTGTTTAGGAGCTTCCAATCTGCCCTCGACAAAGGCCTCGTAGATGACGACCTCGGCAGTAACATCCGCCAGATCACTTCGCTGCCACCCCTCCACCTGCTTTCGCATGGCTCGAAGTTGCGCGCATGCGGTCAACGCCGACTGAGATGCAGTCGATCAACGAGAACGATTTCGAGTGCTTCGCCAGCACCGGCGGGAACACGTCTGAGACAATGTCTCCGAGCCTCTGATATTCCGTCTGTTTAGGATGTTCCAACTGAAGGACGGGATCGGGCAAGTGCTTCAATCGGATGGCGCGTCCAGTATGATTCGAACCAACAACCTCGTCGGCGCGACAGCGCTGAATCTCTACCACCTCGTTCTCTGAGCAAGCAGACCTTCCGGCGCGAGGACCATGATTTCAGGCACCAGACGCTTGTCTCCAAGCCGAACGTGGCGTGTGGATACGCTACAATCCACAATCACTTCTCAAGTGGAACGGGAGCTTGCATAGGCATGGCGGGACCCATTGTTGAATCAATACAACTAAAGATCCACGAACAGATTGAGCGCACGGAGCATCTGGTTCGATTGGTTCCTTCCGACAAAATCGGATGGGATCCGCGGCTGCCGCAAGGCTCGGCTGATATGGGTCATCTGCTGGGGCATTTGCTGGACTGCATGGCTGGATTCTGTGCTGTATTCCATGCTGCATTCCCACTTCAGCTCGCAGATTTCTCGGAGTTGCAGGCATTGCCAGTAAATCACTTTTGCAGGCCAGAAGAAGCACTCAGTCGCATCCGAGAGTACGCGGCGCATATTGGACAAGGCTTTGATTCATGCACGGATAACGATTTGCCTCGGGTCGTCCCTTCAGTGTTTGTTCCGCAGGGTGAACCGCTAGCAACACTATTGCTCGGAAATCTCGAGCACTTGATTAATCATAAATACCAGCTCTTCTTCTATCTAAAGCTCTTAGGCATTCCCGTCATGAGCAAAGACATTTATCAGTGGCGAGGAACTCCGGCTAGCGCCGACTGAAACGCGCTCGGAGACATCCCGTGCAGTTGCCTATATGTGAATGTTGTTTTTAGCAATTTTGAATTTGAGACTCATACTCCATTGCGAGGTTTTCTATGCAGATTTGCTCCTTCTTACCGTCGGCCACCGAGATTTTGTTTGCGCTCGGTCTGGAGAACTCGGTTGTAGGCGTGACCTTCGAATGCGATTTTCCTCCCGAAGCTGCGAAAAAAAACATCGTTGTGAACACCAACCTTGCCCACGATCTGACATCGGCGGAAATCGACCGCGACGTAAGCGAAGCTTGCTCTCACGGTGAGGACCTTTATCGAATCGATATCGGCAAGTTGGAAGCAATCAAGCCGGACCTTATCGTCACGCAGGAACTCTGCGATGTGTGCGCTATCAGCACATCGTATGTGGCGAAAGCCGTTCACCAACTTTCGTCAAAGCCGCAGGTGCTTTCGTTGACGCCGCATACCCTGGAGGATGTGTTGAAGGACGTCTTGCGGGTTGGCGAAGCTACCGACCGGAATGCCGAAGCCCGCGAGTTGGTATCGTTGCTGAGGGAGCGGATCGCCAAAGTTCGTCAGATGGCGAAGCCACAAAGGCCCACGGTAGTCTGCCTGGAATGGCTGTCGCCGCCTTTCAACGGAGGCCACTGGATCCCGGAGGTGATTGACATAGCGGGTGGTGTCGATCCGCTGGGCAAGCTGGGAAAGGACAGTTACCGCATGGAATGGGATCAGGTGTTGCGCGTCGACCCCGACGTAGTCCTGGTCATGCCGTGCGGCCACAACCTGGAAAGATCGGTCGCGGAATACCATGCGACACAGTTTCCGGAAGGGTGGAAGCAAGTTAAGGCTGTGCGCAACGGCAGGGTATATGCGGTAAATGCAAGCGCATACTTCTCTCGTCCAGGGCCGCGTTTGGTCACCGGACTGGAGATCATGCAATCGCTGCTGCAGGAAGACCGGCCGCAAGAACTGCTCACGAACAGTTGGATTCGCTTATAACTAGCCGGTATATCTTCGGGTGAAACTCAAAATGGGCGCGGTGCAGTGGACGTCACCACCCACGCGCTGCGTTTGACCTTTTTTTTGTATCGCTGTATAAATCACGAGTCTGGTATTTGGGAAGGCGGTTAGAATCCGCCACTGCCCCGCAACTGTATTCGCTGAGAACTGAGCTCAATTACGCCACTGGACAATGCTCCGGGAAGGCTGCTCAGGTTCGACGAAGCGTAAGTCAGGAGACCGGCCAGACGCTAACCCAAGGCGTATTCGACTTCGATGGGAGAGTCGGAGAGCGTTCTGACGAATTGTCTTCAAGCCGCGTCTGAAAGCTGCCTGTAGCATCCCGCTCGCGTTAGGGTCGCCGTGTGCCCCGGGTGAGCATGCAAGACATATCTCGAAAAGCCATCACGTTCGTGTTGGGCGGTGTGCGAAGTGGCAAGAGCCGCTACGTCCAGACGCTTGCCGCTGGCGTTTCTCCCGTGGCCTTTGTCGCGACTGCCCAACCTGCAGACGAAGAGATGCGACGGAAGATCGAACGCCACCGGGCCGAACGTCCCCAGGAGTGGCGGACAATCGAGGAACCGCTGGATCTCGACCGAGTGCTGGCGGAAGAAGCGTCCAATTACCAGATGGTGGTGGTCGATTGTCTTACGCTCTACGCCGCGAACCTCCTCGACACCGAACACGGGAATCTGATCGCGGTTGAAGAACGCCTGCAGAGGTTTTACGCGGCGTTGCGCACGGCGCCTTGTTCGATTGCGCTGGTATCGAACGAAGTGGGCAGCGGGATCGTTCCTCCGTTCCCCGAGGGACGCAAGTACCGCGATTTGCTAGGAGAGATCAATCAGCGGGTTGCGAGTGTCGCGGATAACGTTTTACTCATGGTCGCCGGACTTCCCCTTGCACTCAAGGGAGCGGTTGAGGTGCGTCCGTGAATGCATTTGCAATAGCGGGCACGGCCAGCGGTGTGGGCAAGACCACGGTTGCTCTCGCAATCATCGCGGCACTGCGATCACGAGGTTTGACCGTGCAGCCGTTCAAGTGCGGTCCCGACTTCATCGATGGCGGCCATCTTGGATTAGTTGCAAACCGCACCGTACGCAATCTCGACACCTGGATGCTGGATGCCGAAGCCAATCGCGAGATTTTTTTTCGCGCATCCGCGGGGTGCGACGTAGCTGTAACCGAAGGAATGATGGGGCTCTTCGACGGCGTGACCGGCAGTTCGGAGGAAGGCAGCACCGCCGAAATTGCCAAACTGTTCGACTTGCCGGTCGTTCTGGTCGTGGACGCCGGGAACAGCGCACGCAGCATTGCGGCAGTGATTCTAGGGTTCGAAACCTTCGATCCGGAGCTGCATTTTGCGGGCATTGTGCTGAACCGTGTCGCTGGCGATGCCCACTTTGGAATGCTTGAATCGGCGATTCGACAAGCATCGGCGGTTCCGGTGCTCGGCTGGCTACCGATGGAGACTGATGCGGCGATCCCCGAGCGACACCTTGGGTTGCACACTGCCGCCGAAGAAATTACAGCCAGCGTCTCCACTCTCACACGGTTGGGCAACCGTCTCGACATCGAGCAATTGCTGAAGGCGACGCGCTACCCACAACGATTTGAGATTGCCCCTAAAAGCAGCGGTGAGCTCAAGCGCGAAGTCATCCGCGTAGGAATCGCTCGCGATCGAGCATTCTCCTTTTATTACGAAGACAATCTCGATCTCTTGCGGGAGAATGGCGCCGAAATCGTAGAGTTCAGTCCGATTGCGGACTCAGCGCTTCCGGAGAATCTTCACGCTTTGTACTTCGGCGGTGGATACCCAGAGCTGCATGCGGCTGCGCTGAGCGACAATCGCAGCCTGCTCCAGGAGATCCGTGATTTTGCGAAGGCTGACAAGCCTATTTACGCCGAATGTGGCGGGTTGATGTATTTGGTTGAAACACTAACAACGATTGAAGGACGCAGTTATCCCATGGCAGGCATCTTGCCGGTCGCTGTCGAGATGACAAAGTCCTTGGTTCATTTCGGATACGCCGATGTGGAGTTCACGCACGATTGTCTGCTGGGAGAAAAAGGAACCCTCGTTCGTGGACACAGTTTTCACTGTTCTCGCGTAATTGCTCAAGATTCTCTGCGTTGCGCCTATCGTGTTGACTACTCACTTTCCGACCGAACAGAACAAGAAGGCTTCGTCATCCGACGCGTGCTCGTGAGTTATATCCATCTGCATTTCCGGTCCAATCCATCTCTAGTCTCGAACTTCCTGCAGCAGGCTGGTTCTCGACGTTTTGTGGAGGCACGATGAAACTTCAACTCGCGACGATCATCCTGCTGACTTCAACCGCAGTGCCGTGCTCCGCCAGTCGAATGGTGAAAGACGAACTGGGGCGCACGGTAGAGGTTCCGGATCATCCGCATCGAGTGGTTTGTTTGATCCCTAGTGTGGTGGATATTGTGTATTCGCTGGGCGCCGGAGCGGACGTCGTCGCTATCAGCGATTTCACCAAATACCCGAAAGAGGCCCTGCAGAAACCGAGCGTCGGACTTCCGCTCAATCCCTCCATCGAGACTATAGTGGCGCTGCACCCGGATCTTGTGCTCGGCACCGGAGATCTGAATGCGCTGGAATCGGCTGGAAATCTTCAGCGTCTCGGAATACCGGTATTCATGGTGGATCCGCACGGGATTGAGGGAATTTACGCGTCGATCCTCAGTCTTGGCAAGGCACTCAATCGGGAGACGGATGCTAACGCCTTAGTTGCGAAGTTGCGCCAGCGCGTTGACGCTGTGAAAGTTCGTGTCGCCGGCAAACCCAAGGTGCATGTCTTCATGGCGATCTGGTACGACCCGGTCATGACTATCGGCAAGCGTGCGTTCATCGGCGAACTGATTGAAGCGGCAGGCGGTCTCTCTGTGACGGACGATATCGCGCAAGAGTGGCCGCAAGTCAGTCTGGAGACCATTGTGAGCCGTCAACCGGACGCGCTTCTGCTCATGCGCGGATCGAAAATTTCGGTTGCGGAATTGAAGATGCGACCCGGCTGGGAACACATCCATGCAGTACAGCAAGAGCGCGTCTATTACACCGACGATCGGATTCAGTATCCAAGTCCGATCGCATTCGATGCACTGGAGGACTTAGCGAAACAATTTCATCCGTGAGCTTCATTCGCAAGCGACAAAGCTTGCGAACTGGGACTCTTAGACAACAACCAAACGACAGAATGTTCGGGAAGCGCGGTGAAATTCCGCCACTACCCCGTAACTGTGAACGCCGAGAACTGGGCAGGCAGGTGACTTGCAGCCACTGGGGACTGAATCCCTGGGAAGGTTGCCCAGATTCGTCGAGGCGTGAGTCAGGAGACCGGTTCTGCCGAGAACTAATTTCCGAGGGGAAAAATGAAATATCTCAGGCAAAATCATCCATGCGGAAGGTTCTTCTGCTTCCTCCTTCTGCCAAGTTTGCTCGCACTTGCAGCTCACGCCGCAACGGTTCGCGGCACAGTCGCTGACTCGCTCGGCGCTGTCATCTCGAATGCACGAATCGAGCTGATTGCCGGCCAAACAGTGATCCGTTCAGCGGCTACAGACGGCGAAGGAAAATACGAATTCCGCGATGTTTCCGCGGGCCGATACCAAGTCCAGGCCAACGCTCCGTCGTTCGACTTGACCGTGAGTAAGCCGTTCTATGTTGGGGAAGGCGCTAACGCCAATATCGATCTGCTTCTGGCCATCGGCGTGGTGTCCCAGGCCATCACGGTCACGGCCACGGGCACGCCGACTCCGCAGGCTCAGGTTGGCGCATCCGTCTCTCTACTCTCCAGAGACGATTATGCCGACAAACTGGACGTACACGAGGCGTTGCGGCTTGTACCAGGCGCGCAACTCACACAGAGTGGCGGGCGCGGCGGGCTGGGTGAGTTGTTTGTACGCGGCGGCAACAGTAATACGAACAAGGTGCTCATCGATGGCATTCCCGCCAACGACATCGGCGGCTCGGTCGATTTCGGCGTACTGACTGCGACTGGGATCGATCAAATCGAAGTGTTGCGCGGACCGAATAGTGCTCTATACGGGTCCGATGCGCTTGCCGGGGTCGTAAGCATGACGACGCCGCGCGGCATCACGCCTCTCCCTCAACTTACCTACTCGATGGATGGCGGGAATTTCGGGACCTATCGGCAAGAAGGAATCCTGGGTGGAAGCTACAAGCAGTTCGATTACTTCTCCGACTTTGCCCGCTTTGATACCGGCAATGCTGTCCCCAACAGCTCCTTCCACAATGGAACCTTTGCGGGGAATATTGGCTGGAGTCCGAAACCGAACACCGAGTTTCGAGCCACCGTCCGTCGTTTAGCGACTGGGCTCGGACTGCCCAATGCAATTCAGCTCTACGGTATCCCGGATGCGCAGGGTCAGAAAGACCAGCAATTCTACATCGGCGCTACCTTCCAACAGCAGACCACGGTGCGGTGGCACAATCTGATGCGCTATGGTGCGCTGCGGTTGCGCTCTCAGGCCACCGACTTCGCTGCGACCGGAATTCTTGACGATAGCTGCGGGATGGCGCCATATACCTATTCCTGTTATCTGGGAGCGCCCGTTACAGTTCACGGAGCGAACGGATACACCGCGAGTGGGCAGGCACTTTTTCAGTCTGTTCAGACGTATCCGAATCAATACATAACCAACACTGATCGCGATTTTGTTTACGCCCAAACGGAATACGAGATTAAGCCGCAATTGACGGCGCTTTTCGGGTTTCGCTACGAAGCCGAGCGCGGATTCACTCAGTCCAGCGCCGGCAGCAACCCCGCCGATCGCCGCAACTACAGCTACGCCATGCAGGTGGCAGGTAGCCTCGCCAACCGTTTGTTTTACACGGTGGGCAGCGGTCTGGAAAAAAACGCAGTCTTCGGATTGGCGGGCACGCCGAGAGCGTCGCTTGCCTATTACTTGCTCCGTCCCGATACATCCAGATTTTTTAGTGGGACGAAACTTCGCGTCAATTTTGGCACTGGCATCAAGGAACCTAGCATCTTTGAAGCCGGCGATTCGCTGTTCAGTCTGCTGCAATCTCCGCAGATCCCAAATGGCTCCCAACTCATCGCGCAGTATCATATCTCTCGCATCGGAGCCGAACGCTCGCGAACCTACGATGGCGGCCTTGAACAGAGCCTTTTCGATGGACGGGTAAAGCTGGGAATCACCGCCTTCCACAATGAGTTCGGCAGTGCGATTGAATATGTTCCGATGCAAGGGCTCGTGGATTTCGGTGTACCGCCTGCCATCGCCGATCTACTCCTCTACGGAGCCACCGTGAATTCATTGGCATTTCGTGCCCAGGGAGTGGAAACAGAGTTAGGATATCGGTTTGGACAGAGCCTCGTCGCTCGTGGCGGATACACTTACTTGGATGCGGTTGTGCAACGTTCCTTTAGCAGCGACGCACTTGGTCCGAGCTTCAACACCGCTGCAAACTTCTCCACGATCCCGATCGGGGTCTATTCGCCACTCATTGGAGCCCGACCGTTTCGGCGTGCGCCTCATAGCGGCTATATGGCGGTTACCTATCATCATTCAAAGTTGACGGCATCGTTGACTGGAACCTTCGTGGGCCGGCGGGACGACAGTGATTTTCTCTATGACAAGAATGGCGGTACAAGCCTACTTCTGCCGAACCGCAATCTCGATGCGGCATACCAAAAGCTCGATCTTGGAGGCAGTTATCAGCTAAGCCATGCGATTGGCGTTTATGCCGACCTCCAGAATCTTCTGGACCGTCACTATGACGAGGCGTTTGGTTATCCCGCGCTTCCATTCACTTTCCGGTCGGGCATCCGCATTACTCTCGGAGGGGAATCGTGGAAACTGAAATAACCGAAAAGCCCGCTTCGCGATTCTCCATGCAATGGGCCCGCCGGATAGAAGTTTCGGACGGTGCGCGGTTCATTCTTGTTTTATTCGGCTTGTTGGTGGTTCTTGTCGCCGTGCTTGTGGTCTCGATGGGGATGGGAGCAACCAAGATCGGGGTCCGGGACGTGCTCGCTTCCCTGTTCGACTGGCATCGCTCTGGGAGCGCGAATTCCGTGATTCTCTTCGAAATCCGTCTTCCTCGGGTGCTCGCGTCAGCCCTGGTGGGGGCTGCACTCTCCGTCGCCGGTCTTCTCTTCCAAGGACTTTTCCGAAATCCCATGGCGGACCCATACGTGATCGGTTCGTCGGGAGGAGCAGCGCTTGGAGCTGGGATTGGACTTTTTCTCCTCCCTCGTTTTACTTTTCTGGGATTCGGCGCGACTGCTACGATGGCGTTCGCCGGTTCCCTGGCAACCATGGCACTGGTGTATTGGCTGGCCCGAATCGGCGGACGCGTGCCCGTTGTGACGCTCCTGCTCGCGGGATTCGCTGTAAGCACGATGTTGAGTTATTCCACTTATTTTCTGGTAGTGCTCGACGACAACTTTGGCCTGCGGACGCGAGTGCTTGCCTCCTGGCTTACCGGAGTCATCGCGGTGCCCAGGTGGAGTCAACTCGAGGTCACGGCCGTGATGATCGGTTGCGGGTTGATGTGCTGCTTTCCGCTGGCACGGCGTTTGAATACTCTGGCGCTCGGGGACGACTATGCCCGCCAAGTTGGCGTGCACGTTGAAAAAACACACCTAGCCATCATTCTTACCGGGTCGCTCATAACCGCCGCCGCAGTGTCATTGGGAGGTGTGATCAGCTTCGTGGGGCTGATCGTCCCTCACATGGCGAGACTGGTTCTGGGCCCCGATCACACTCGGCTCCTGCCGGTTACGGCTATCGCTGGTTCGATTTTCTTAGTCCTGGCCGACACGCTGGCGCGCACCATGCTTGCTCCTTCGGAGATTCCGGTTGGGCTCCTGACCGCATTTATCGGCGGTCCATTTTTCCTTTACCTTTTGCGCCGGACGAGACGGGAGTACGCACTGTGACTCCACTCCTCCAGTTTGTGGATGCATCATTTTCTTTCGAGCAACGTTCTGTGCTTGAGAATGTCAGCTTCTCCCTGGAACGGGGCGAATGTGGAGCATTGATAGGTCCCAATGGGATCGGGAAAACCACACTCCTGCGCTTAGCCGCTGGCGTGCTCGCTTGCTCTAACGGTACTGTCTCGCTCGCTGGGCGCAGGCTGGACACATTCCGGCGAGGCGAGGCTGCGCGGCTGGTTGCGTTTGTTCCGCAACGATTCGAAGTGCCATTCGATTTCACCGTCGAGCAGATTGTTGAGCAAGGGCGCACACCCTATCTAGGCCTCTTTAGCGGCATGAAGCGCGAGGATCGCCGGGCGGTCGAGCGCGCTCTGGAATTGGCCGATGTCACCTCCCTCCGGAACCGCATCTTCAATGAACTGAGTGGAGGAGAACGTCAACGCGTCAAGATCGCTCTCGGATTGGCACAGGGGCCTCGCTTGCTGCTGCTTGACGAGCCGACTCAAAACCTCGATCTGGGCCGCCAACTCGAATTACTGGATTGCATCCGCGCCCTCAATGATGAGGGGGTCACGATTTTGGCTGCAATGCACGATCTTCAGTTGATTCCCGGCACATTTTCGTCCGTTCTGTTACTAGAGCCCAGACGGGAAGCACGCAAAGGCCGTCCGCAAGATATTCTGCAACCCGACATCCTGGAAAGGGCTTTCGATTGCCCTCCTCGACGCCATCCGAAGCTAGTTGGTAAGAATCAGGTTGTGCTGGAGGAAACACTGTGACAGTGATCAATTCCGAGATGCTCGCAGATTTCGCCAAAGGGATTGTTGTGCCCGATGCCACATTCCTGAAGCAGGCGCGTACACGTCTCGACAATCTCACCAAACCCCTGGGTAGCCTCGGCCGACTCGAGGACATTGCCGCGCGATTTGTTGCTCTCAGAAGCGGCGACCATGCCCCGACGTTGAACAAGGCCGCTTATGTGTTCGCCGCAGATCATGGGATCGTTGCTGAAGGAGTTAGTGCCTATCCGAAGGAAGTAACTCGCCAAATGGTGCTGAACTTCTTGCAGCAAGGGGCTGCGATCAATGTCCTGGCAAAGCTGCACCATGCCCAGCTGACCATCGTCGATGTCGGTGTGGATGCGGATTTCGGCGATCTGCCGGGTCTTCTACATCGAAAAGTTCGGCCCGGTACGCGGAACATGCTTCATGAACCCGCTATGACCGAAGATGAAATGCAGCGAGCTTTACAGGTAGGGCTAGAATTGGCAACCGGTGCGCAGGAGAAGCGACGGACATTGATCGCAGTCGGTGAGATGGGAATCGGCAATACGACTTCAGCGAGCGTGATAACCGCTGTCCTCACGGGCCAACCTCCGGCTGCGGTCACGGGCAAGGGGACAGGGCTCGATACGGCCGCTCACGAGCACAAGATCAGTGTCGTCGATGCCATCATGCAAAAGCATTTCGGCAAAGCACCTCGTATCGCTCAACAGCAGCCGCTTGAGATTCTGCAGCGCGTCGGGGGACTGGAGATCGCTGCCATGGTTGGATTCGTCCTAGGTGCGGCGCGATATCAGATTCCGGTCATCACCGATGGTTTTATCTCGACGGCCGCCGCGGCGTTAGCGTATGCGGTCGAGCCGCGAGTAATAGAATACCTGTTCGCCGGACATTGTTCACAAGAGCCGGGCCATCGCTTCTTGCTGAAGTATTTGGGACTGGATCCGATTCTAACGCTCGACATGCGCCTGGGCGAGGGTACCGGTGCCGTGCTGGCAATGCCCATCATCGAGTCTGCTTTGCGTCTCTACACCGATATGGCAACCTTCGCTTCGGCTGGCGTAAGCGGAGCGGAAGTATGAAGCGATTTGTGGAAGAATTGCTGGTTGCTTTCCAGTTTCTCACGCGACTTCCGATCACGCGTGTTCCTTACCAGCCCGATTCGTTGGCGCGCTCGGCAAAGTTCTTCCCCGTCGTCGGCCTGGTCGTTGGTCTATGTGCTTCGTTGCTGCAGAGGATTCTGGCGTCACACCTCGACCGAGCCTTGGTCGCGCTTCTGGTGCTTATATTTCTTGTGCTCACTACCGGCGGCCTTCACGAGGACGCCTTGGCGGATACGGCGGACGCTTTTGGCGGTGGCTGGAATCGGGCGCAGATTCTTACTATCCCGCGGGATAGCCGAATCGGAAGTTTCGGAGCACTGGCTCTCGTCCTTTCCGTCCTGGCCAGATTCCTACTTCTATCGACTCTTCCAGTGAATCGGTTTATGGCTTTCGCAGTTTCCGCACACGTCTTGTGCCGGTGGACAACTTTGCCGTTAAGCTACTTCCTCCCATCGGCGCGAGAGGGGGACGGACAGGGCGCGAGGATTGCGCAGAAGATCTCTACGGCATCTTTATTTATAGGTACTGTCCTGAGCTTTGCCATCGTTCTTTATCTGATGCGGAGCGAGTCTTGGATTCCGGTCCTTGTGACGCTTGGGATCACCGTGTCGAGCGGTCTCTATTATTTCCGCCGGATCGGCGGGGTCACGGGCGACTGTTTCGGGGCCACGAATCAGCTCACGGAGATTGCGGTTTACTTTTGTGGAGTGTGGAGCGCGTGACCGACCTTCTCTTGATTCGTCATGCGCAAACCGATATGGCGGGCCGGTTCTGCGGCCATCACGATCCGGAACTCAATGAGCGAGGCCGTCAACAACTCGTGGGGATGGTGAACATGTTGTCGGAGCACGCAATCCGGCAAGTCTATACGAGCGATCTTCGGCGCGCCAAACAAACTGCCCAGGCGATAGCCACGCGCTTCGGAGTGAAACTCCACGTTCGTCCTGAGTTGCGCGAGATTCACTTTGGCCTGTGGGAAGGTCTTTCATGGAACGAAGTTGAAGCGCGCGACCCGATCCTGGCAAAGAACTGGGCGAAGGAATACCCCAATGCGTCTGCGCCCCACGGAGAATCGTTTCAGCGATTCCTGACGCGGGCGCGCGGAGAGATTGCGTTCCTGCTGGGAGAAGCTACAAAGTCTCCGATCGCTGTAGTTACCCACGCTGGTTTCATTCGAGTTGTTCTCACAAACTTATGCGGAGTGGCGGAGCAGGACGCTTGGGATCGGACCAAGCACTATGGATCTATCGTGGCGCTGGATACAAACCTGCTGCGCACGATGGAGTTGGCTTGACATAGGGCAAGCCGCGATCCGCAGTGACATAACCAACTTAGTTGTTGAGAAAACATTCCCTCAAGAGGAGTAAGAATATGAGCATTGCAACGAAGCGCGGCGATGGCGGGCAAACTGGGTTGGTGGGAGATGTGCGTGTGTCCAAGGCTGATGCGCGCGTGGAAGCCTACGGGTGCGTCGATGAGTTAAATTCCGTTCTCGGTTTTGCGCGAAGCATTTGTCAAAACGGGGAGATTTGTTCGTGGACCGAAGCCATTCAGAAAACGCTGTTTCGACTGGGAGCCGTACTGGCAACGGCATCCGGGACCGCGAAGAAGAAACCTGAGGCCAGCATGACTATCGCTGATGTCGATCAGCTGACGGATCTGGTGCATCAGATTGAAGCTACTCCCGGCATTCTGTCCGATTGGTCCTTACCTGGAGCGCATACGGAGGCCGCCGCCTTCGAAATGGCGCGTACCGTGTGCCGGCGCGCGGAGCGGCAGGTTGTCCGGCTGATGGAAAGCGGAGAGCCCGTGGACCCGCAGGTACTCGCTTATCTGAACCGTTTGTCCGATGTCCTATGGCTCTTTGGGAGATTGCTGGAGGTGCAAGCTGGCGTCGATTCGAAACTACGCGATGACAGACACGCCAGTGCGCGCTGGTCGAAGGCCTGGTGATGGCGGGAGCAGGTAAGTTTCCAAAAGGCGAGCTGGAGGGAGTCTACCGCGCGATTCATGAACGGCGCGACGTACGGTCCGGCTTTTTGCCGGAACCACTGAGCGACCCGGTCTTATACCGACTCTTGGAAGCTGCCCATCATGCCCCCTCGGTGGGCCTGATGCAACCTTGGCGATTCATTCTCATTCGAGCGATTGAAATCCGCAAAGCCGTGCACGATATCTTTCTGCGATCGAATCAGGCGGCCCTCGAGACTTACGATGGCGATCGCGCGAAGAAATACGCCAGTCTAAAGCTCGCAGGTATTCTTGAGGCGCCCCAGAACCTCTGCGTTGTCTGCAATCCAGAATGTGAACGCGGACATCGACTCGGTCGCCACTCGATGCCGGAAACAGCCCTTTACTCTGCGGTCTGCGCGGTCCAGAACCTCTGGCTCGCGGCTCGCGCGGAAGGGGTTGGTGTGGGCTGGGTGAGTATCCTTGACAAGGAAGCGCTCCAAAAGGTGTTGCACATCCCGGAGAACATAGTCCCAGTGGCCTACCTCTGTCTCGGATACGTAGAACACTTCGCGGCAGAACCGGATCTCGAACGTGCCAGATGGGAGCGCCGCATTTCACTTGACCAAGTGGTGGGCTTTGAACAATACGACCCACGTTGGAGCGCCGAGGAGAGCAAGCTATAGCCGCCCGCGCCGTCTTTGTCTCCAACAAGGCAGCACGGTCAAGCGAGGGCAATCGTCACACCAGGATGGCGTCCATTGTGTAAGCAGGAGAAGAACGTGAGCCAGACCGCCTTGATGATTCTGGGAACAGCCTCGCATGTGGGCAAGAGCATCATCACCGCGGGCTTGGGACGGATCTTTGCCGACGAAGGAATTCGCGTTGCGCCGTTCAAAGCCCAGAACATGTCGCTCAATTCGGCTGCCACACTGGACGGCGGCGAAATTGGCCGGGCTCAGGCCCTTCAGGCGGAGGCTTGCAGGCTACCGCCGAGCGTTGATATGAATCCGGTGCTCATCAAGCCCCGTTCCGACACGAGTTCCCAGGTGGTACTGCTCGGCAAGGTGTGGGGACAGGTAAGTGCGGCCGATTATCACACGAATCGAGTGGAACAGCTATTTCCCGCAGTGCTTCAGAGCTATCGGCGGTTAGCATCGCAATACGACCTTATCTTGCTCGAAGGCGCTGGATCTCCGGCGGAAATCAACTTGCAAGAGCACGATATCGTCAATCTCCGCATGGCGCACGCAGCGCAGGCTTCCTGCATACTCGTAGGAGATATTGATCGTGGTGGAGTATTTGCTTCGCTGTTCGGAACGTTGGAACTCCTGGAACCTGCCGACCGGGCATTGTTCAAGGGATTCGTGATCAATAAATTCCGTGGTGATCAAAGCTTGTTGCAGCCCGGGGTGGAAATGATTGAACGGCGAATTGGGCTGCCGTGTGTCGGCGTCATCCCCTATTTGCATAGTCTGGGTCTGGAGGAAGAGGACAGCGTCGCCATCGAACACCGCCGTTCAGTCGGACGCATCTGGGATCCCGTCTGTGCAGACAGTTCACCGCATCGCCCGTTGCGAATTGGCGTAATCGCTTTCCCGCATATGTCTAATTTCACAGACTTCGATGCATTGGCCGCGGAGCCTTCCGTTGCGTTGGCGTTCGTCGAGCATCCTGACGATCTTTCCTCGGCGGACGTGGTGATCTTGCCTGGAACCAAGCAGACTCTCGATGACTTCGAATGGCTCGTGAAGAACGGTTTTTCTGCACGGATCGAGGAGCACTGTTCCCGGCGGGCACCGATTGTAGGCGTGTGCGGCGGTTTCCAAATGTTAGGTACCAAGCTCTCTGATCCCGGCGGGGCTGAGAATAACGGTGCTCCTGCGGAACGAAATGGACTGGGACTGCTATCGGTTCAAACAGTTTTCAGCGCCGAGAAAATTGTCCGGCCAATTTCCGGAGAGCTATGCGACACGGCCTTCGCAGAAGGTTTATGGCAGGATCGACAGTTTCAAGGTTACGAGATTCATATGGGAGAAACGTATCGTAACGGAGCGACGCGGCCCTTCGCCCGCATCTCGACGGTCGACGGCGCACAATCGCTCGATGGAGCGATGAGTCCCGGTGGCCTTGTGATTGGTAGTTATGTTCACGGCATTTTCGATAACGATCGGTTCCGGCATGGCTTTCTCGATTGGGCCCGCTCTTCCCTGGAGTTGGCGCCGGCGCAGCACAAAGCATTCGTAACGGCGGAACGCGATGCCCGAATGAATCGCTGGGCAGATCACTTGCGCAGTTCTCTGCGACTCGATTGTATTCGGACCTGGATTTCCCAACCGGCAACGTGGCCCGAAATGGTTAAGGAATGAACCACAATGCCCCCCGAACACCGCCGTTGCTTCCGTGTTCTAGGAAACCCATCTGGTGATGGGCGGCCGAAAACTTGATGGCCGACTGGTTGACTCCTCAATCTTCAGCCCAAGCGGCGAACTCCGGCCTCCTGGAGAAAGTAGGCTAGTTTTTGAATTTCGAGCAGGGGGAGCCGAACTCGAAAAATGGCAAACGGCGTTGAACCATTTCATCCGAAGCGACTCAGCGCCCACGTTTATGAGCAGCCGCTCGTGCTGCCACAGGTCATGCACCGGTAGCAGGAACCGTTCCTCACCATGAGTGAGCCGCAGAATTGGCACGGAGGCGCGTCTCCCAACTCCACGACCTGCCCCAAGCCCTCGACCACGCTGGTCACCTCACGCTGTGGTTGGGCCAGCTTTGGCAATTCAAACAAAAGTCCCTGCTCACCTTTCAGGAAGCGCAGCTCAAGCCACCTGAACAGGTAGTCCGTCAGCGACTTGGCGTAGCCAATCTTTGGGTTGCCGGACCACCCGCTTGGCTCAAACCGTGTGTGGCTGAACTTGTCGCACAGTACCCGCAACGGTACACCATACTGTAGCGCCAGGGAGACTGCTGTTGCGAAAGAATCCATGAGACCGGAAACCGTCGAGCCTTCTTTCGCCATCCTGATGAACAGTTCGCCTAGGGCACCCAGATGGGGCAGCGGCGCTCTCAATAGAAACAGAACAGGACCGTCGAAGGTCCCGAGTGCTGGGTTCAACAAGCGTCGATGTAGAACACCAGTTCTCCGTGTTCTCCGATGGAATTCCGCCACTGTTTTGCCAGGCTCCGCATATTATCGATCAGAGTGGTCAGGTCATTCCTGTCGACAGCTATTCCCTGCTCTTCCAGGCAGTCTCTGAAACTGGCCGCACTGAAGCGCTCGTCTGCTTCCATATAGTCCAGAACCTTTCTGCCATTTTCAAGCCAGACAGCCTGCTTATCCCCGTATTCGTGCTCGTGGCTCGCCGTCCCTACTCTGGCGGCAAGGTCGTGGAGCAGCACAATCAACTCTGCCGGTTCCACGAAGCAAGAGGAGTGCATATTCCAGATTTCTTTCACTGGCCGAAAGCTTTGGCTCATGGCCTGACCTCCTAACGTTTCTTCCGCGTGCCTCGATAATTCCGTCTGTGCAGCATCGCCCGCCGCCGCGTCAAAATCTACAAGCAACAACGGTTATAAGGACTTGCTCTCAGATTGACGAAGCTGTGTTAATGGGCCGGTTCTGGAGGGGAGAGTCTGCAGACATTCTTCTGGGACGCTGTCAAGAGCGTGCGAAGGCTAGAAGGGGACCGATGTCGTGCGCGTCTGCTGCTTGCAACGCGTCGATGTAGCGTCGACGAAAGTCACCCGCACGGACCAGATCTGCGCCACCCCAGGTAAAAACGGGACGGTCTTGCCTTTGCGCGAGCACGTCCGCCATCAGGCGCGCATGGCGACCATTGCCGTTCGCAAAAGGGTGAATGAAAACTAAGCGGTGATGAAAGCGGACAGCGAGTTCATCGGGAGCATAGGTTCCGTGTTCCAGCCAATAGCGCGCATCGCCAAGCAGGGCGGCGAGTTTCTCGCGGATCTCATGGTGGGGAACACCGATGTTCTTCTCAGTCGTCCGGTAGGCTCCGGCCCACTTCCAGGTTTGATCGAACATTCGCAGATGGAGATCTCTTATGTATGGTTCGACAAGAGGGTCACGCCGGCGAAGATTGTTGGGTGCGAGTGCCCACGCATACGCTTCGAGAATGTTCTGGCGTTCCCATTCATTTAGCTCTTCCTTGGTCGCCAGATTGGGAATAAGATCGGCCTGTTCATCGGCCGACAGAGGCGTATTGCCCTCTCCCTCGGTGAAGAGACTCACCGCACGCCGCGCTTTCTGAGCAGTCGCTTGGTTTCCGCTTCCACAGCTTCATCGACGCGGCCCACGGCTTGATCTTCGAGTGCCATCGAGTGTTCGACGCCCAGTACCTGTTTCTTGGCCTGGGAGCGCGCCCGTTCTTCGACCAGATCATGGAGCGAATTCGCCCTTGGCACCAACGCATACACCAACTCACACCCAAGCGCATTCGCGGCTGCCCTCAGACTTTTTAAGGTAATGCGGTCCTCGGCTTCGGCCTTCTCCAGTTGGACCGGGAGTTGGCGGCTTGTCTTCAGCACGCGTGCAACCTCACTGGCAGAAATGCCTGCGGCTTCCCGGATGGCACGAAGCCAGCCTTTCTGCGGGCGTGGAGTCTTCGCGACCGCACGAAACGGCTCGAGTGTGCGATCCAGTTGCTTTAGACGTAGATTGCGGAATTCATTGCGCATGGCCAACTCACAGCTAAGACTCTATGGAGCGTACACCTATAAATAGCTACATGTGCTATTGTGACTACTTATAAATATACATCATTAAGCTACATGTCAAGTCGAAGATTGACAATATTGACCAAGGAAGTTGGGCAATTCAGGGATCGAGGGCCACGCTACAAAATACACGCCAAGACGCAACCTCCCGGATAACTAAGATAATAAAAGAGATATATTCCTGCCGCAGGCTTTCGCGCCTGGGCAATCACGTCGCGCTCCTATTATGCGTTCCCAGACAGCCGGATCGACAGGAAGGGAGGTTGTTCGCCCCGTCCGCAGATTCACAAACCCGCCGTGGTACGAGAGCCGCCCATAGCGGAATAGCCGCGCCAGCATCGCCAGCGCCTGGTAGGCGAGCGTCTGGTTCACAAACGGCTCCTGCCGTTCCAAAGCCTCTAACGCGCTGCACGGCGGAAGTCTGTCCTTCTTGTCGAGCTTCGCGTTGATGAGTTCAGGGAAGAGTTCGGGAGCCACCGGCAAGCGCAGGTCTAGCGCCTTGTTTCTCTGGTTTTCTGGCTGGCCGAGCACAAACTGGCCGCTATCGGCATTGTTCCCCAGATCCAGCCAGTAGTGGCAGTTCCAATAGGCTGGAGTTCGGGTCATTGCGTTCCGAGCAGCACGAGAATCCACGCAGCCAATCAGAATGTCGGTCTCGTGCCCCCAACTTTCGTCGACGAAGTGCGGCACTCCTTTCCAGCCGAGGCCCCAAAACAGATTGATTCGGGTGGCGAGGACTGTCGCCTTGTGCAGTCCGATTTCGCTCTCACTGAAAGGTTGGCGTACGCAGTTGGTGCGGGAAATCCGGTCGCCGTCGACCAAGGTCACATCCAGCCCGTGCGGATGCCCCAAAGCAACCATCGCTTGGTGCAGATACGGCAATCCGGCGGCAATAGCGCTTCCCGTTCCACCGCAACCGACTACGGTGACCTGAACCCTCTTCTGTAGCAGTGCACCAGGGATCTGATGCTCAGTTTTCGCGGCGATTGTCGTTTCGATAGCTGTGGTCATCGTTCCTCACGAATTCCCCGAGCGTCTGCGGCAGCTTCACGAGATACTTCGCTGGAAATGCTCTTTGTCCCGCGAGCGATCGCCACATCGCCAGGAAGCCGCCGCGAAAACGAATGTGTTTGCGAACGCCGGAGGCGTGCGTGAATTCGCTTTGGAAGAACGATTCTTCCCACAAGTCAATGGCTCCAACCGATTTTTCCTGCGGAATCTTCATGCTCCCGGTGCAACAAACTCCGTTGTCATAGCAGTTCCAGTACGGGGCCATGCACAGCTTGGTTTCCGCCTTCGGCCGTTCGTCCTTGCCAAGCGCGCGGACCCACAGATGAGATCCGCACGCTTTGAATAGCAACGGCGGGTGTGGATAGAGCTTGCCATTAATGCGCTTTACTACATTGACGATGAGTACGTAAACATGGCCTCGCAGGGTGAGATTCAGAATTACAAAGGTAACAACGTTTCCGAGTCTGCCATGGAGAGCGATATTGCCAGCCTCTATAGCACCATCCACGCGGCCGACCCGAACCACACTATCTATGGAGCCGAAACGTGGGATAGCGTCAACACCGCCAATGAGAGCCAGCTTGCAGGCTTTCTTGATCCCATCGAGGCTGATCTCAACGTGATGGGCGCCGACTACTACCCTATCGGTACGGGTGAAGCCGCCAGCACCGAGGCCTCGGCTGCCAGTTGGCTCGACACGATCGCCAACAACTACAGTAAGTCCACCTTCATGAATCTTCAGGCTTTCAGCTGGGAAGATTTTTCCCCCGGCGCCTGCTCTTCGCAGTCAATCTGCGTCTACCCCACTGTCAGCCGGTTGCAGACCATGCTGACGGACGCAGCGGATGCCAGCAAAGCGCCCTCGGTGCTTGTCTGGTACGACTACGGGGATACGGTCGCAAACGGTCAGTGGAGCAACCTGGTCTCCGCAGCCAACCCGCAGTAATTGCGGCCGCCGGAATTTACTTAAGAATAAAATTCATGCGCTCAATCTTCACGATTCCGGTATTCGCAATTCTGCTGTTCTCCGTAACGTCTGCCCGGTTGGCGGACGCACAAGTGCAGAGTTCACTCAATCTCATGCCGGTCCCGGCAAACCTGCAAATGGGAATGGGCCAGCTTGTGGTTGATGCTTCTTTCTCTGTCGCCATCAATGGCCCTCGTGACCCTCTGCTCCAGGGTGCGGTTGACCGGTTCTTGGCTGATCTTCGCCGGCAAGCCGGAATGCTGGCCTTGGACATGAAGGTGGGCGACGTCTCCGCGGCGACATTGGTTGTCAGCACCGAGCATCCAAGCAAAAACGTGCAAGCGCTGGGCGAGGATGAGTCCTATTCGTTGGAGATCAATGCCTCTGGGGCGAAGGTGACCGCCCCGACTTCGTTGGGCGCCATCCACGGTCTGCAAACATTCCTGCAGCTGGTGGTCACCAACGCTGAGAGCTTCGCTGTACCGGCTGTGAACATTCAGGACAAACCTCGCTTCCCCTGGCGGGGATTGATGATTGATAGCCCCCGGCATTTTCATCCCGATCGAGGTTCTCAGGCGCAATCTGGATGGCATGGCGGCAGTGAAGATGAACGTGTTTCACTGGCGCTTTTCAGACAACCAGGGACTTCGCGCGGAGAGCGAGAAGTTTCCCCTATAATGTCGCCAATAAGGCGCAGTTTTCGGCGCCGAATGTGCCCACAGCAAGTAGCGGATGGACACTTGCTAACGGTTTCGGCCAGATCACGGCAACCTCCAACACACCGCGTCAATTCCAGTTTGGGTCGAGATTCACATTCTGATCCATTTGCCACCAGGCAAGCAGGCTTCAAAGGCCCGCTTGCCTTCTTTCAATCACAGGCTCGACCCGTCCACCCGGAAGAGAACGTAGTGGAAAAGAGGGCGTAGCGGTGTAGCCCAGGTATTCGCCGGAAACTTCCAGCCGCAGTTTGTGTCCTGGCAGAAAAACATTGCTCGTCGCCCAAAGGTCCACGCTGAAGTGATGGCCACTTCTTTGCAAACATCCATTAGGGGAAAAGCAGTAGCCTGGTGGGGCGGACCACCTCGGCTAGCAAGAAGCACGACGTTCGCGCGGGATCATGGAACTCTCGGATCGAGTCATTTGCGCCAGTCCATCATTGGGAGAGTAGTGATCCACGGTCTCGGGCACAATGAGTTTGTGTTCCACAAAAACGGCGGGGGGGACGCTACGCTGGCTCAGAAGGTCGACACTAACGCGAATCAGGTTCTCTCCGTATCGTTCGGGGAAATAGGCAACTGAGCCAACAAATCGAGTTTTTGGCTGGCGCAGTTCCTCTCTTCCTTCCGGTGACGCGTTCTGCCCCATGATGGCCAATTCTTGGCACGGCCAGCTTCGTGAAACGCGCCAAGCACGCCCAGAGCACTGGGGTCATTGATGGCGCCGACCAGGACACGGCAGGAACGCGAAGAACGCAAATGCCTTCGTACCGCTTCGAAACTGGGGCCGAGTTCTCCGTCACCATCCAAGTACGTCACCCGGCAATTCGCCGTTTGCGGAAGCGCCTGCCTGATTGCGAAAAGCAATCCCGACAAACGCATACGCGGAAGATTTCCGGCCCGTTTCAGTTAGAGGAATAGAATCTCGTCCACTTCGGAATGCCAGTGCTCCTTAGCCCATCGCGCTAAATATCGTCCGCCGATCAAACCTGCTTCGTAATTGTTTGCCCCAGGTATCAGATATTCTCGCTCACCCGAGGTAGCTGGCGTCGTTTCTGATCGACGGCGGAGTGCCCAAGCTGGAGAACATTATTCTCCCCGGTAAAGGGCCACTGAAACTCATGGATGTTGCGTCCGCGCTGTCGAAGGGAGTCGTTACCTGGAAGGACCTGCGATGGATCCGCGAAGTATGGTTCGGCCCTATCGTCGTAAAGGGTCTTCTCATGGGAGACGATCCAGGCGCGCCGTGGATGAAGGCGCGGCGGCTGTCGTAGTGTCGAACCATGGTGGCCGGCAACTAGATTCGGTGCCTCCAACGCTACGGTCATTGCCTGAAGTCGTCGCCGCGGTAAATGGTCAGACCGAAGTACTGATGGATGGCGGGATCCGTCGTGGCGTCGTGGCGGCGATATCGTCAAAGCAGTCTGCCTGGGAGCGCGTGCAGTCCTCATTGGCCGAGGCTATGCCTACGGACTTGCCGCGGCAGGACGATCGGGCATTACCAAAGCGCTCGAGATCTTGCGATGTGGTGTTGAGCGAACTCTTCGGCTGCTCGGCTGTCCTTCCGTGGCGGAACTAGATCGGTCGTACATCGAAACGCGAACGAGATCCGTGTATGGTAGTGGCCCCTTTTGAAATCGGGAATGCCGAATTGCCAGCAGAGGCTAAGAGCTATCGGCTACGACAAGCTAGGTTCTGGTTGCGGGTCGAGCCGTGAATGGCCGGTAGAAGCGAGCGCGAAGAGAAGGCTCCCGCAAAACAGATGCCTGCATAAACATGAATACGTCCGCCAGGTATCCCTCGTATCCTTTCGGCGCTCCATTCCAAGTTGTCCAGTCAATTCCTTCATCTCCTCTGTTGCGGACGCCATTTTGAAAACCCACCGTTGCCTGACGGTCCAACATCGCTTGCAGAATCTTGTCACCTTTTCCCGGTTCGCCGACAACATGGTGAGCCATGATAAAGTGCAGCGTGTGACCCGCCGATATCCCGCCATTCATATAGTTTTGAAAAGTGTCCGTTCCATCTTCGCGGCTGGGCACTCCATCGCCGTCAGGTTGGAGGTAGTCTTCCCTTCGAACCGGCATTAATGTGCAAGGAAGTCCGAGATCAAAGCGAGTGAAATTCGCCTCCTGCATTTTCTTCCTTAGACGCGCCAGTATCTTGCGCCCTTCGTCCGGTTCGACTAAGCCGTAATCGATCGCCAATCCATTGACAATGGGAGTGGCATAGTCGTGCAATTGTCCGTCAGCGCTCTTCCACCAAGCGAGCCAGCCGGTCGCCGGATTGTAGAGCGTCTTGAAGTAGACAGCTTTCAACCGTTCAGCAAGTTGAGTGTAGTGTGTCTGCTGTTGTGTGCGGCCCAGTTGTCCTTCGAGCTCGGCTAGGCATCGCCATGCTCGGTAAATAAACGCGTTTGAGTAACCATCCTTGTGGCCGCAGTTCAACGCATCCCACCAGCAGCAGGAGCGTGCGGGCTCGATTAGAGTCCCATGGTCGCCACTTTGTGTGGCCTCTACCATTCCGTCATGATCTACATCACGTTGTTCTAGAAACGTTGAGAGTCGTTCCAACTGATCAATACGTGCCTTCAACCAAACGCGATCTCCTGTTGCTTCCACGTAGTCCCAAGCGGAGATAAGAATTCCCGGATTTGCATCCAGGAAATGTCGATAGTCCCAATAGCCGATCACTTCTCCCCTAGAGTCCGTGCGATGATCGAGCCACCAGTCGATCGATCGTCGCACTTGGTCCATAATGGAGATTCCTGGAGCAATCTCTGGGGTCCAAAGAGCCTGATCCGCATAAAAAGGTAAGGCGAAGCTTACCGGGTCACTGATAACATTGTTGGAGAGGATTCCTTCCGGAGCACTGAAGGGGCGGTTCTGGTCGCCCCATCGCGAACTAGGTTGCCATGTGTTAAACCACCCGCGCCGCACCCTCTGCCAAAGAGTCTTGTCGGTCAGCCCTTGCGGCGGAGACAGGTGCACCGGAGTCAAAGTAAGCGTATACGCTTCGCCAGTTCCTATTCCGGGTAATTCCACGATGAGATCAACGGTGCGTTCCTCGCGGCTGCCTTCAAGTCTGGCTTTGAGACCATGGTGCGATTGGTCCTCCAGTAACATTTGGCCGAAGTCAGGGGAGGATATGACGGCGGGTAGCTTAGCGCAGCCTTCTTCACACCAAGTCTGTGGGAGTATCGTCGTGGGTGTGGCCTGAGGGTCAAAGGGGAAAAGCATTTCTACTTCTTCCACGTTTCGTATGCCGCCGCCTCGCCCAGTGACTGTCATAGTGAGTTGGCTGGGGGTAGGACGAATTGTCCATCGGAGTTCGGCTTCGGGCGCGACAGCTAACCAATAACATGTTCCCCCGTCCCCGATGTCTTCCCTCCGCGTCTGCAGGTCGCCGCTCGCAATCCACTTACCTCCAACCCGGACGTGGAGCGCGAGAGGGGAATTCCCTCGCAGCAGGTTAGTTCGCGCTTTATTGCCTCCTTCGGTGTCCCAACTCAACACTGCGACCGAAGCATGCCGAGTATCTGCTTCAATACGAAGAACTGGCTTGACGCCGAAAGCTTCTTGATACTCTTCTCTGTCTATAGGGAGAGAGTTTGCCGCAGATCCCAAGGTGGCGGCGCCTAAGCCTGCTCCAGCAAGTCGTAAGAATGAGCGCCGATCAATTGCGTGTCTCCATGCATGCATCAGGTATTTCCTTTCTAAATGTGTGCCCGCACTAAGAGTTCATGCGCAGTGCAAATCCAAGGACGGAAGATTCCAAGGCGCTCGTCGGCAGGGCATCCTAGCCATTGTGGGAGTTGCCCAGAAGGTTGACTCCATGATGACCATCAACTGCGATCACCCGCGCAGAGCGCGGGCACCTAGAAGCGCGTTCTTGCACATTCGTATGGAACAACTGTCTGCCGCTGCGTGCCGAGGCCGTCGATCCCAAGCGTTATTAGATTTCCCGCGCTCAAATATCGGGGAGGTTTGTGGCCAAACCCGACACCAGGCGGAGTGCCTGTTGAAATTATGTCTCCGGGTTGGAGGCTCATAAAGTTACTCAGATAGCTGACTAGTTTCGTGACAGTGAAGACCATCGTCCTCGTGGAACCATTCTGGAAGCGATGTCCATCCACTTCTAGCCAAAGTCTCAGATCCTGTGGATCTGGAACTTCATCTTTCGTGACGAGCCATGGCCCAACAGGTCCGAAGGTATCAGCGCTCTTGCCTTTAACCCACTGTCCGGTGCCCTCAAGTTGGGATGCACGCTCAGAAACATCGTTCACGACGCAGTAACCGGCGATGTGCGATAGAGCGTCCTTCTCTGAGACATATTTGGCTTCCTCGCCAATGACGACGCCGAGTTCGACCTCCCAATCGGTTTTTTTGGCGTCACGCGGCATAATAAGGTCATCGTTAGGTCCACAAATCGCTGACGTGGCTTTCATGAACACTACGGGCTCATTTGGCATCGCCATGTCAGACTCAACTGCATGATCGGAGTAGTTGAGTCCAATGCAAATGAATTTCCCAACCGAGCCGACACAAGGGCCGAACCTTGGACCGCCCTTTACCAGAAGAAGAGCGGCTAGATCAAGCTTGCTGAGCTTGTCCAACGATGCCGGAAGAAGTGACGCTCCTGCAACGTCGCTGATAACGTCCGAAAGATCGCGAATCTTGCCTTCAGCATCCAGCACTCCTGGACGTTCCGAACCGGCATGCCCGTAGCGAAGTAATTTCATAGACACCCCATATCGATCTCGTTCTTCTCCCTCTACCTAGTAGGTAGCTCTCCCTCCGCTTAGATCGAACACGGCAGCGGTCGTGAAGGAGTTTTCTTCGGACACCAGCCATGCAACCATGGCGCTTACTTCATTCACTTCCAGAAAACGCCCGCGCGGAATCTTGCTCAGCATGTAGTCCACACATTCTTTAGACATCTGCTCGAAAATGCGGGTACGGGCTGCTGCGGGTGTGATGCAATTTACCGCGATGTTGTTAGCCGCGGTCTCTTTCCCGAGCGATTTAGTCAAGGCGATGACACCAGCTTTTGAGGCACTGTATGCTGACGCATTCGGATTGCCCTCCTTGCCCGCGACGGAGGCGACGTTGACAATTCGTCCGTAGTCCTGGCGCAGCATGTGCGGAAGAATCGCGCGACAGCAATAATAGACGCCGAGCAGGTTCACGTTGATGACGCGCTGCCATTCATCGATTGGGTACTCCCACGTCTTATGATTCGGTCCGGCGATGCCAGCATTCGCCACAAGTATGTCGATCCGTTGGTGCTTGCCTATCGTCGATGCAGCTGCCCGATCGACTGCAGCGGCCTCTGAAACATCGACCAACTCCCCGGTAACGGGACCTGTCTTTTCTAGTTGTTGGACAGCCGCCTGCAAGGTGTCGCGATCGTAGTCCCAAATAGAGATCGATGCGCCAGACTTCTGCAGGCGAGTGACGATGGAGAGACCAATCCCTTGGGCTCCGCCTGTTACCACTGCAGTACGGTTGTTCAAGTCGATCTGATTCAAGTCATCCTCGCGACAAGCCAATCGCTAAGTGAGTGTGCGCAACAGCGGATAGTAAACTTGGACGAGACGGCAATCGAAGGAGAAGTCTGGTACTCGCCGTGTGTGCGGTGAAAGGGAAATAGTGACTCGGTCAATGGGCCGTCTTTTGCTTTTTCCACGATTACGTCCCTCACCATTTGCCGCGCCGGTAATAACGGCAATTTGTCCCATCCAGTTCAAGCATAGTCCATCTGTTCATCTTCCTTTCGTCAATATGGAAGCAGTTGACTCCAACGCACGCCGAAGGAGAATGGTTTCGGAGACGTTGTCCGTGCGATTGCAACCCTTCCAGTTCACCCACACGTATTCCAGGGCAAGGAAGCCATCGTAACCAAGTTGTTGAAGCCCAGTCAGCATGCCCGCGAAATCGATTGCATTGTCTTCAACCGAAGTTTGCAGCCTTCCGATGGCGCCTCCGCGTACATGGACATGAGAAGCGAACGGTAGCAGATCATGGACCTGCGTAGAGGTCTCGCCGGTTGTGATGAAGTGTCCATAGTCAAGCGTCAGCGTCAGCCCTTCGACCGCATCTAGAAATATGCGGGTACTGCCAACCTCCGCGCAGATCGAGTCGACGTGAGGCTCAATTGCGTAGCGGACTCCTGCGCTGGCACACTCTGCCACGCGCCGGACAGCCTCTTCAGATGCAAGTTCCAAATCGCGGTCTCGAGAGGCCGCGTGATGAAACACTCCTGGCAGGCCCGTAAGATGGTTACAGCCAAGTGCAACACAGAACTCGACAGCATGTTTAAATACATCGCGGCTTTTGCTTCTTACAGTGAGACTGGGATCGTTTGCAGCACAGTCGTCTGGATTTACTCCGATCTGGACAAACACATCGGAAACGCGCAGTTCTGCTGCATTCAAATCATTCAGGATTTGCGTTGTGTACCTGCGCGATGAAGCCTGCAACTCAACTGGAGAAAAGTGAGAGCTGCGTGCGAACAGACCAATGTCTGCATGGTGGAAGCCGAGCAGTTTAACCAGACGCAGTGCTGCGTACCGTTCTAATACTGGGAAGCTGTAGTCTGCGCAGGAAAACCTAGGCACGCTGTACATTTCCTTTCAAGCTCGTGCGATACAGGGCGTCCATTTGTTCGAGCGCCTGCTGTGCGTCGTCACGATGCTTGCAGTATTCGACGATGGCACCTCCCGCACGCTCCTGCAATTCAACATAGCCGCAGTATCGCGGGCGCACGTAGGCTGTTTCTATGCTCGTCGCTGTGCGCGAAAAGAAATCATCGGTGATCTGGTTGAGCAGGGCGTCATGCCAGGCGCTGCGTCTTGCCGGTTGACCACCACACATTCCGTAAAGTGTTCGCTGGCAGGTGCCACTAGCGACGAACAGACTGTACTCCAGAGCGAGAGCGGTGTCCTTACAGCCAGCGGAGATAGCTATTCCAGCACCCCCGAGCACTGTGCGCGTCGGTAGATTGTCACCCAGCGCAACCGGATTGGAGAATCGGATACGCCTGGTCCCAAAGCCATTGCGCGAGTAATTGCTGTAGGTATAAGCGAATGGGCAGTAGGCAATGGTATCTTCATCCGTCATGCGCTCATACAGGGCGATCGGATTCATGCGGTATATCTCGTCCGGCATCAGCTCGGTAAGTTCACCGAGTTGCTCCAGGCAGTGAGCGCCGATCTCATGGTCGACAAGCTGTTCAGGATTGGCGGCTACGCCGCTTCCGCGTGAAACGCAGAGTCCTAAAAAATTTAGAAAAAGGTCTGCCGAAAAAGCTGGCATCCGTACCCGACCTAACCGCGCCAAGGTCAAAACATCGCTCCAGTCTTTTGGTTCTTCCAAGCCACATTGAGCCAACAAGTCAGGGCGAAAACTGGCGGCGGGAGCAGCGGCGTCGATCGGAAGTGCATAGAGCCTTCCGTAGTATATGTAGCTTGTGAAGCATGGCCCGAGCGAGTCATCCTTGAGATCCTCGATTTCGCCAGAAGAGAGCTGCGGAAGCAGGTCGGTCAGTGCTCCTGTCGCTTCTGCATCGCCCACCATCGGGTGATCAATTACGAGCAGATCGAAACTGCGAGCAAGAATGGCAATGTTCGCATGCCCAAATTCGTGCAGAGTTCGCTTCTCCCATTGAATCCGCACCCCTGGATGCTGTTCTTCAAAGCGTTGTGCAGTGGCCACCAGCGGAGGCAATACCCTGCTGTGGTTCCAGGTCATGCCACGCAGCAATACATGGTTCATACTGGTTGCTCCAAAAGAGAGGAAACGCGAACATTGTCGCCGCTCTTTGCCGAAAGGCACGCCGCCTCGATCACGTCCATCGCAGCCACCCCTAGAGTTGCGGGGGATTGATTGCGGCGTGGGTCGCGGATGGAATCAATCAGGTTCAGGGCCGGAGCCTGGTGAGGATAGATTGCGTCCTCGGGCAGGTCTGGATAAGTACATGGCGCCCCGATAAATGGTACATATTCCAGTTTTCCGCGCCACAGATCGAGGAATAGCATCCCCTTCGTACCAAATACGCGTACCTCGAAATCTCTCCGTCCAAAGCTGGTTGCACCCGTGCTGGCGATAGTGACAATCGAACTGTCGTCCATTCTCAGATCAATTGCATCGTAGATGTCGAGCACTGCACCGTCATTATGGAAACGCGCGAAGACTTCAGTCGGCCATGCGCGTGTGAGGAAGGTCAGATAGGCCGCCGCATGACAGACCTGGGCGTAAATTTGACCGCCCCCGGCGAACTTTGGATTGCTGTACGTCCCCTCGCGCGGATGCATATACGGTGTACCGTGAGTTGGCTTCGTGCTGTTACCCCGAAGAAGATCGTCGATTGGATTGGTCATCAAGACGCTGATCATGCGCACTTCACCCAAATCTCCGTTGCGTACCAGACGCTGTGCCTCGCTGGCATGCGCTGTGTAATGCCAGGGGCAGCTGATAAGAAACTGGGTTCCGCGTTCCCGTGCGATCTTCACCAAGTCCACGGCTTCGGCGGCGGTTAGCGTCATGGGTTTTTCAATCAGCACATGCTTACCCAACGCGAGAGCCGCGGATGCATGCTCGTAGTGAAGATGCGGGCTACTGCTAACAACGACCGCCGACAGGCCTTCGATAGCAAGCAGCTCGGTGGCCGTGGTGCACGCAATAGGGATGCGAAAATCATCAGCAACCCTCTGCGCTTTCTGCCGATTGTTCTTTTGAATTGCGACTAGTTCGGCATTGGGATGCCCTAGCAGCGCAGGAATGTGGGCGAACGTTGCCCACCACCCCGCGCCGATAACTCCGCATCTGATCTTGTCTTGCACAAGGCGCTCCTCTATGCCTGGAAGTCGATGGGGGCCAGCAGGTCACGATTGAGTTCAACGCCGAACCCAGGACTGGTGCCGAGCGTGACATGTCCGTCGACAGGGAGGGGCTCCCCGACGATCGCTTCGAAGATGGGACGCACTCCCGTTCCATCCCCCACGGATAAGTACTCGGCGAATGGCGAGTTCAGATTGGATTGCACAAAGTGATAGTTGTATACGCCTGAGCCGTGTGGAATGACGGGAACATCATAGGGTTTAGCCATGGCCGCAATCCTCCGGACTGCGGTAAGGCCGCCGCACCACTGCATCTCTGGCTGAATAACGTCGCAGGCGCGCGCAGCCAGAATTGCGGCGAAGGCCTTCACGTCAAATTCCAGATTTCCAATAGCGACCTGTATCGGGTTGATGCGTGCGCGCAATTCCGCGTTCATATGCTCGGCCCATCCATTTTGCAGCGGATCTTCAAACCACTTGACATCGCAATCGCGCACACGCTCCGCCATCCGGGAAGCAAATTCAATGTCCCAGGAGAGGTAACAGTCCACCATCAATTCCATCTCCTCGCCAAGCGAGGTCCGGCAGTCTTCGAGGCATTTCTGCATCTTGATTAGGCCCATACGGCCGTCCGCCGTGCCCCAGGAAGCGGCAATCTTTACACCTATAAAACCGCTGTTTTTCCAGTGAGAGATCTGATCGGGATGGGTGGTTGCGTAGCAGGGGATGGTCTCTTTGGTTTCGCCGCCGAGCAAACGATACACCGGTTGGCCCAACGCCTTGCCCATCAGGTCCCACAGCGCTAGGTCTACGCCACTCATGGCCATCGCAGTCACCCCGCCGAGTCCGTAGGGCATAGTGGAGCGATACATCTGATCCCAGAGGAGTTCTATGTTGAAGGGGTCTTGTCCAATCAGGAATTTACTAAAATGCTGTTCGATGACAGCGCAAGAGAAGTAGCCGCCACCATAGTTGACCGCACAGCCGGTCACTCCCTCGTCAGTGAAGATTTCTATGGCATAGGGGTCCTGCCCAGGACCCATCCACAAAGTGCGCACCTGCGCGTACTTTGGATACACGGACATTGGGTTTGCAATGTGTGAACCTGTCTGCCAGCCACCTCCCCAGTACTGAGACTCCCCGAAGCGTGCGCCTTTTTCACCGCGGTTCCCCGACCTGATTCGATAGAGCTGGATTTTCGTGATCTTCATTTCCTGCGCCTTTCCGATTGGGGCAGATTGGTTTTGCCTCGGAGTAATAGATAGCAGGCGTCTAAGCGGGAGCAACAGCAAAGGCCAAGCGCTATGCACTTTGCGCATATCGCAAATAAGCCCATTCGATACCTCACGGCGAAAGTCCATCCGTGTGCATCCAGGAATCCGCATCATAGTCTTGGAGGGCTAGACAAATTGTGGTCTGTATCCTAACCGGGGAGTGTACTCAGATAGTTGCTACGCTGACAGTTCCTTATCAGCGTCGGCAAATAAGGCGCTCGGGTAGATCTGATCTATGTTCTGTGGGGTGATAAGTTGAATAGGTGCATAAACTGCAGGCGGGACCTGTTTGTGGTGTAGGATGTCGAGCGCGATCTGGATGAGATGGTCTCCGTACCGTTCAGGAAATGTAGCAATGGAGCCAATCATCCTTGTTTGCGGAGAACGCAATTCGCGGCGGGCCTCTGGGAATGCGCCCACTCCTAATGCAAGGCAGAGCTTGCTTCGCCCGACTTCCGAAAAGGCACGGAGAGCGCCCAAGACCGCGAGATCGTTGACTCCGAAAATAAGCGTCTTGCGTTTCGGGGAGAACTGCATATGGCGGCGCACCAGTTCAAAGGAACGCTCCATCTCGCCACGCGAATCCAGATGGAGAATCTGATAGCTTCCGGGCAATGATCTGCGAACGGCGGATTCTGCGCCCGAAACACGAAGGTGCGGAAGCGACCCGGCGATTTCAAGATCGAGCATCAATAGCTCATCGATCTCCCCGTGCCAATATTTCTGGGCCGCCTTTACCAAAGTCTTGCCGGCCAATTGGCCGACAAGATAATTATCTATCCCAAAAAAGATAGCGCCTGGCTGGGGGATCTCGATGGCAATGACGGGTATAGACGCCTCTTCATATAAAGTCGCCAGCTGGGCGCCGATGCGTTCGTAAACCTGGAATTCGATCGCCAGATCTACTCTTTGCCGTACCAGTCGTTGCGCATTGCGCAATGCTGCTCTAGCGCTGTATAGGTTTTCTACTTCGATCAGATCAATCTGATGGTGCGAAGCCGCCCGGCGAATCCCCATTGTGGCCGCCTTAGAAAATGAATCCCTGCTCTGTGATGCGTAACCAATGCGGAATCGCTTCTGGGTAAGTATCTTGATGTTGGAAACATACCGTCGTCCTTCGGGACGACGCAGTAGGCCTTCTTCTTCCAAAGTCTTCAGGACGCGAAACACTATGGTCCGCTCGAATCCTGTCCGTTCCACAACTTCGGCAAGGCTCAACGATTGTTGAACATCTGCGAAATGACGCAGGATCGCGCAGGCGCGCGACACGGTTTCTAATTTGTATCTGGAGTTGCCCCGACTGGAAGCGCCCATGTCGCACCCCATGGCAGAAGTACTGTATGACCCGCGAGGGCCGCATGCTTCGGAATTGGGAGTATAGCATTGATTGCGATATCCGCAATTTCCTGGATCGCGGCTTTTCGGCGTTGACGGTGCAGACGACCGGTGGGAACATCCGCCCTCAGTTCAGAGTATGGAAGTGCGTAAAGGCGATATGTGAATGCGGTCTGTTTAAGGGTTCTCGTGTTTCGAAAGTTACGAAGCGCTGGCTCAGGGGTTCAAGTGGGATATTTTCTTAATAGTTGCCGCACCTCGATCAAGGCCATGTTGAGCGAACACGTATTAATCACGAGGAGGGAAGGGTGAAAATCATGAGGCGTGTAACTATGTTGTTGTTGTCGCTGTCAATGGTGATTGGCGCCGCGCACGTGGCGTCCGCTCAAAGTGCCGACACGGGGGCGATCTCTGGAACAATCAGCGACAAGAGTGGGGCAGTGTTGCCGGGCGCAACGATCACCGTGACCAATGACAAAACCGCCGTCATTAAGACAACGAGCACGAACAACTCGGGGTTTTATTCGGTTGAATCGGTTGCGGATGGAGACTACACGATCACCATCCATCGAGACGGATTTGAGACCTCGACCTTTCAGCATGTGCATATCAATCCGGGACAACGCCGGGAGGTGTCGGCTACCCTGAAGGTCGGGAGCATCAACGAAACGATGACCGTAGACGCAGCTGCCATGGCGGTCAATACCGAAACAATGGATAACTCTTCAACGATTGACTCGAAGACGATTGATACCATGCTCGTCAACGGGCGCAACTTTGCGTCGCTGGCAATTTTGGCTCCCGGCGTAAACAACACGAACGGAAACAACCAATTTCAAGGCGGTGGGTTGGAATCTACAACGGCCCTGTCGATCGGCGGTACAGGCACTGACATGACGACCTATTCCATCGACGGCACCTACAACACAAACACCGGCAATTACGTCAACATGAACATTACGCCTTCGATGGATGTCATTTCCGAGTTCACCGTGCTCAACACAAACTACAGCGCGAAGTACGGGACATCCTCTTCAAGTCAGATCTTGGTGGACACAAAAAGCGGCACAAACGCGTACCACGGCGCCGTTTGGGACTATTTCCGCAATGACGCAATGGATGCAAACGTCTATGATGAACCTGCCGGCCAGAAGCAAAAACTCCACCAAGACATCTATGGTTATACCTTTGGCGGTCCAGTTCAGATTCCAGGCCTCTACAACATGGATCGCAAGCAGCACACTTTCTTCTTTGCAAGCGGCGAATGGTGGTCGAAATCCATGGGTGGCAACGCTACCGGGTGGGTCATCACTCAAGCCATGCGACAGGGCAACTTCGCGACGGGCGACCCTTACTTCCCGGGCAGTCTATCCCTGTCTCCGCTGGGCCAAAGTCTGCTGGCAGCGGAGGGAAGAACAAACTGCATAGCGTCGCCTACTACGCTGAATCCGTCCTGTATAGATCCGGGTGCGCTCGCAATAGTGAATGCGTACATGCCTCTGGATAATGTCTCCAATAACTCGAATTACAACTTCATCAACACTGATCCTATTCCGTTTCACCAGTTCGACGAAGACTATCGCATAGACCACAACTTTGATTCCAAGCACACTTTGACGGGCAGGTTCATGTATGAAGAGGCAAACAACTCCTATCCGAATACTGTTAACCCTAATGGTTTCGGCAGCCCATACCCCGAAGTTAGCAGCTCGATTTATACCACGGGTCTGAATTTCTTAGTACGACTGACCTCCACCTTCACTCCGACATTTATCAACACTGCTGCCATTTCTGCAACCTTCGACAAGCCTCGACTCCACGCCAGTCCCTCGCCGATCCCTGCCGGTGTCACGATCAACCAATATTTTCCGAATGCCAACTATTTGCAGTCGATACCGAACATGTATCTCTTTGGCTACGCTAATATGGGACCTGGCGCTTTCCCCATCAACGCCAGCGATGGTGAAACAATCCTCACTGACGACTTCACCAAAGTGCACGGTAAGCATGTCCTTCAGGCTGGCGGCTTTTACATGGCCGGTATCAAGAACCAGATCCCAGGCAACCTTATTGAGGGGATAGACGAATTTACCGGAGTGTTCACCGGGGACTTTGCCGCCGATTACCTTCTTGGCCTGGATGGCTATTATAACCAGCAAGCGACCAACCCGCACTACACCGTCAATTACCGGCAAGCGGAATTCTACGTGCAGGATGACTGGAAAGCTAGTCCCCGACTGACAATCAATGCGGGTATGCGATTTTTCTACTATTCGCCAGACTGGCTTTCAGGGCCGAACAGTGAGACATCAAGCTTTGACTTCAATAAATTCGATCCGACTGAGGCCCCCGTCGTCCTGACGAGTGATACTTTGCTGACCAATTCAGCCGGAACCCCTATCACTGCGGCGGGTGTGCCGGCCAATCTTCAAAACGGGCTTGTTTACAACACAACCCCAGGTGTGCCGCGTGGATTTTACAATTCGTATAGGATCCATCCAGCGCCGCGCGTGGGATTTGCGTATGCCCTCACCAAGGACAATCGGACTTCGATTCACGGGGGCTATGGGATCGGTTACACGCGTCTTCCGTTCCAGATCATCAATGCGTTTGGCCAAAACCCGCCTGGCGTTCAATCCGTTTCCTTCCCGTATGGAACCATCTCGCAACCTAGCGGTGGTGCTGCGCTGGTGACTGTACCCACTCCGGTTCCCTTGACTCTGGTTGGCCCGAATTTTAAGCCAACGCAAGTGCAGAACTTCAGCCTCATCGTTGAACGAGAAATCGTCCGAGACGCTATCTTCCAGGTAGGATATGTGGGATCGGTTACCCACCATAGTCAGGTGGGTACAGACCAAAATCAGGAGCATCCAACCAGCACGCCATATTATACCGACTGTCTCCCCCCAGGACAGGCCCCATCGGCGGTGTATGATTTCGACCCATGTCTCAATCAAGGGCACTATGGAAGTGGACAAGCTCTCCCCGAGGATGTTATCCGGCCTTATCAGGGGTATCAAGCCTTGAGCACGAATATATATGAAGGAAGTGCGAATTATCATTCGCTGCAGTCGCAATTTAGATTTAGGCGCAAGAGCTTGCAAACAACCTTGAACTATACCTACGGCAAGGCAATGGGCGACGGCGGGCAAGGCAATAGCTTTCGCTTTAATGGGACTGCAACCCTAAATTCCTACAATCTCAAGGCTGAGTACGGTCCGCTACCTTTCGATCGCACGCATATTTTCACTGGAAATGCGATCTATGCCCTGCCTTTCTGTAGCCACTGTTCCAGCAGGCTGGCCCGAGAATCTGTGGGCGGGTGGTCTTTATCGGGTATCGCAATCGCGCAGAGTGGTTTTGCGTTGACCCCCACTTTGGCGAACCAGCCATTTACTGGGCTGGATGGGTCGAGGCCAAATCAGATTGGACCGGTTCACTCGTACAATAGCCGCGAAGAGGCCTTTAATCCGGCTTTGTTCACGGCTCCAGCCTATGGCTTTTTCGGCAATGCGAGGAATGGCAGTATTCGCGGGCCCAAGGAAGTTGCCTTTAATGTGGCGCTGTATAAAGAATTTCCCCTCTCGGAACGGGTGAAATTCAACTTCCGGGCGGAAGCATTTAATATAGCGAATCACCCAAGCTTCGGGCTATACACTGGAGTTGGCCCGTACGCTGTAAATCCTGGCCAGATCAATCCTGCATCGGCCACGGACCCGCGCATTCTCGAAATGGTGGCGCGTTTCACTTTCTGATCCCGCGTCGCCGCACTGGATGCGTCGGTCGCATGGCCGACGCATCGATAGAGCTACGAGACGCAACCTTTGGCTTTGTGATCATCTCAACGGCGACGACTATGCAAGCATCCTTCGCCCAAAAGCCTGGATACCGTTAAAACTGAGAACGCGGTTACGGAGGTGTTAAGGGTAGATGGACCTCAGAAGCGGTATTGCGGGCCGAGGCATTCGCGACCGAGAAAATCGATTCATGAGGGAGATGTCTCGCCTAATCACAGTCTTGCTCTTCTTATACATCCGATCGGCTCATACGCAAGCGCTCACCGTGGACAAGTCACCAAATGCCCTGCATTGTGATTCCCTCACCACTCCAATAGGAGACGATACAAAAAGGCCTTCGTTCTCCTGGAAGTTGCAGGACAGCCGTTTTGGGGCGAAACAGACTGCATACAGAATATTGGTAGCCACTAACCCTGGCGTGCTGAAGACGGTTTCGCTGCGTGCGAAAAAGGACGATGTCTGGGACAGCGGGCGTGTAGAGTCGGATCGGTCCATAGGAATTCTCTACGGCGGCCCAGCGCTAACGGCGGAAACGCGTTACTACTGGCGCGTGCAAGTTTGGGATAAAGACGGCAAATCATATCCTCTGAGTGACATTAGCTGGTGGGAAACCGGGTTGCTTGATTCAGGTAATTGGTTAGGCAAGTGGATTGGTTATGAAGACCCCGAGCG
>Ga0316363_10000457_pt1 | contig 55136 bp, 47 predicted proteins | sample Sb_taG_3_FD_200459 | JGI IMG/M metagenome (GOLD analysis project Ga0316363, IMG submission 200459) | Peat soil microbial communities from Weissenstadt, Germany - Sb_50d_a_PC metaG (v2) (version 2) | ecosystem: Environmental > Terrestrial > Soil > Wetlands > Peat | place: Germany: Weissenstadt...
AAGGAAGAGCTGAGAGGTTCCGACCACGTTGGCCTTCGGAATGTAAATCCGCCGCAGAGCCATGAGGCGGTAACCCCGTGACGTCAGCGAAGTCACACCTTGAAGTTTCTTGTGTGGTGGATCCCAGAGTTCGCCATCCCCTCCAGGCGTCTTTCTACCGTCGTTCACTGTGACCCGGCACACGGCGAGTAACTTGCCGCTTGCTGAATGAGCTCCCATCGCATCAGCGGGAGTTCACGGATGGGCTGTTTGGGGTTCTGGCGGATGACTGGGATTGGCTGGGTTGGGGCGATGTTGTATCTAGGACTCCATTCCTCATCGCCAGGAACGGTGTCGAAGTGCTCCTCGATAATTTGCTTTCTCCGCGACAGTCGATAGCGTCCGCACATGGGGAAATTATGGCAGATCGCATGGGATTGCTGCTTTGCAGGACGCGCCTGTGGTGAGGCGATTCAAGGCGCTCTCGCTACAAAGAGATCCGCGTACTGGTCCTCTAAGACCTGATTGCCGGCGATAGAAGGGCGATTGGGTGCATGGGTGCAACTGAGTTGCATTCAAGATTCGTAAGCGATACCAGACCAATGAGTTAGCTGTTGACTCTACTGAATTCGGGACCAGGGGGTCGGAGGTTCAAATCCTCTTTCCCCGACCAATCTTTTCTGAGCCAACGCCTTCCGAATACCCCGCAACCATCCGAATTGACAAGGGTGAAAGGCGAGTCACCTGTCTGTCACGTAGGAGGTCGCGGGCTCGAGTCCTCTTGGCAAGCAGTAGGATATGCCCACCATCCCTCTAGCCGTCGTGTAATCTCCTTGCAGTGCAGCGCGACCCAACGTTGACCGCTGCCGGGAAAGGGCAGGGGCTTGGCGGACGGATTTTCCAACCCACAACTCAACCCACAATTCGTGTAGTCTTGTACGTCTTACGGGTATTTTGGCAGTCCCCGCGTTCTTGTAAGTTGTTGTAGAACCAATCCACGCTACGCTGTCACGGCAGAGGTCGCGAGTTCGAGTCTCGTCGTCCCCGCCATTGAAGTTGGAGTGTCAATGAACTGTTCTTCCGCGTACTACTGGGCCGTGGCGTGCGCCTTGCGGATCTGGGCTAGCAGTTCCTGGAAGCGCGGGTCCCCGCGCAATGGTTTCAAGTCGTCATCGGTAGCCATTTGAGCGGCGTTAGCGAAGCCGTGCTCCACGGCATGCTGTAAATGCTGGATCGCATCGTCGGGGCGCCCAGGCCTGCCATGCCTGCGCCGTAGGAGTAAAGGGCAGTCATGAGTTGGTCTCCCTCAGCTTTCGCAGCAGAGTCGACCGCTTTTTGAAAGAGCGCCTCCGCCTCGGCCGAGCCTCAGTTACGGGTACTGGCTGGACGCCGGGAAACCGGGGGTCGAGAACGCCTACTATCAATCCGGGAACCTGGGGACTGCGACGAGTAACACGGCGAGCCCTCTGCCGACGGCGGCTGCGAATCCCGGGGATCCCAGCACCGTCACCATAACCCTGTGGACGTTGGTTGGAGGGGTTTGGCAGAGCAACACTTACGACTACACTGAGGCTGCGCAGTAAAATCGCTCATCTCACGTATGTGCCGGGTTGGGGAACTACTCCACAAGTAGTAGCCGGGTGGGTGGGCTAATCCAGGTGGGTACTTGTAAAGAACTAACCAAAGGTTAAGAGTTTCGTAAGCGCCCAGAGCTGACCTCCCCCAGCGCCAGGCGCCAAACAACAGGAGGACCCCAACCAATGAAAAGGCTCGGATTGTTGTTGCTCCCAATACTGGCAATCACCCTGATGCTGGGGGGAAATGCCTTAGCTCAAAGCGCTGGTGACAACAGTTTCTATTTCGTCACCTACTATTCCAATGCAAATACCTCTAATGTTCCGGATGGAGTGCTGCGTCTCATCAACGACGGCGACAAGGCAACTTCAGCTCCAGAGGGCGTCGAAAACGGAACCCTGTGGGCGGCGATCTACGTGTTCGATGACGGCCAGCATATGGTGGAGTGCTGCGCCTGCGCAATAACGTCAGACGGTCTGCTGTCGGAATCCGTGAATAAACAGCTCACGTCCACCGAATTCACTGCCCGCACAGAAATTACACGTGGCGTTATCAAGGTCATTTCGTCTTCGAGTAGTGACCCGACCGCCCCCGTGCCGACTCCCGGACTGCGGGGCTGGATGACCCACATCCAGAGGGCCACAAACATCCCTGAGGCCGGGACTTCCTACGTTACCGAAACCGCGTTAACCGACTCGAACCTCGGGTCGACTGAACTATCAGACCTCGGGACCGTGTGTTCTTTCGGGTATACGATAGCCAGCGGCCCCGGCGCCTGCCCCTGCACCCCGGAAGACTCTGACTACTAGTCCTCCAGCTTGAGGGGCTGTAAGGCCTGACTAAAGTTGCCTTGTTGGGACTTCGGCCCGGGCCAAATCCAAACAACCCGGGATAGTGCTGTTGCAGCACTTCCTCCTGAAACGGCTGGGAGTTTTTCCCGGCCGTTTTCTTTTTCGCTCCCCATGGCAAGAGAAAAGCCGCAACAAGCAGTGCCTGTGACCTCCATCACTGCGGGCTTGCAGGCTGGGTGTACAATCCTCCTCGATTTCTGACTCAAAAAAGGAAATCTCAGCTAGCACTGCTGAGTTTTGCGGAACACTAACCGTCTCCTTGGCCTGCGTACCTGCGAGATACCGGTTAGCAATGCGCTTTGAAAACGTCTTACCGACGAGGTGGATTGTGAAGCAACTGACTCTTCTCGCAGTGGTTCTGGTTCTTTTGGTTATCTCGGGATTCGCTCAACAAACGATCACCATCGGATTCACCGTCTCCAAGACCGGCGCCCTGAACGTCGATTCCCTGGAGCAATACCGCGGCTTTGAACTGTGGCGCGACCAGGTCAACGCTGCCGGCGGCATCAAGGCCGGCGGCAAGAGCTACAAGGTACAGTTCGCCAGCTACGACGACGAATCCAACTCCAAGCGCGTGCAGCAGCTCTACAGCCGCATGATCCTGGAGGACAAGGCGGACTTCCTGTTCAGTCCGTACTCGTCTCCGCTAACCGCCACCGCCGCCGTAGTGACGGAGCAGTATGAAAAGATCATGCTCACCACCGGCGCGGCCGAACCAAAAACCTACACTCTGGGCAACCAGGACCTGTTCCAGATGTTCGCGCCCGCTCCCGAATATCTGAAGGTTGCCCTCGACGCCCTGAAAACCAAGGACCCCAAAGCCACTGTCGCCTTCGTCTACGAGGACTCCTCGTTCTCGGTAGCCGTCGTGACCCCAGCCAAGGTCTATGCGCAGCAGCTCGGCTTCAACATAGCGTTCAGTGAAGCCTATGCTCCCAACACCACCGACTTCAGCGCCATCATCGACAAGGCGATTGCATCCAAGGCGACCGTGCTTCTGGGCGGCGGCCACTACGCTGACGGATCGACCCTGGCCCGGCAGCTCTCCGGCCACAAAGTTCCCCTGAAGATGCTGACGTTGCTGGTGGCGCCCGATAGCCCGCAGTGGGTCGAACTGGGCGATGCGGCGCTGGGCGTCATGGTGCCGTCACAGTGGGAACCGCAGTCGGCGTTCAAGGCGGAGTACGGGCCCAGCGGCGCCGATTTCGCCAAGGCGTATACCGCGAAGTACAATACGCCGCCCAGCTACGAGTCCGCCGGTGGCTATGCGTGCGGGCTGATCCTGCAGCGCGCCGTCGAACAGGCGGGCGGGATTGACTCGGCCAAGGTGGCGCAGGCTCTGAACGCCACCGATGTCACCACCTTCTACGGGCGGACCAAATTCTCGACCGCCGCCAACGAACACGGCTTGCAGGTGGGCCATTCCATGGTTCTGGCGCAATGGCAGAAGGACAAGTCCGGCAAACTGGCAAAAGAAGTTGTGTGGCCACTGGCAGGCAAGAGCGCCAACCTGATGTATCCGATCCACTGAGGACGAGTTCCCTAATTCGGTAGTAAATTGTTATGCGCTGGACGGCGGGGAATCTGTTGTTCTCGCGCCCTGCGGAAGCGGAATGACGTAGCGCCGCCGTCCCGGCGGCTGTCGTGGGGACGTCCCCGTCCCCACCTGCGAGGGCAAGATGCCCTCGCAACAGCCGGCAGGATGCCGGCGCTACACGGATGGAGAGGGAGATATGTCAGGCGTCCTGGCTTCCATGATTGACGGCGTGCTCGTCGGAGCGGTGTACGGACTCGCGGCGATGGGCTTGAGTCTGATTTGGGGAGTGATGGATGTCATCAATCTTACTCATGGCGCCATGATCGCGCTCGGCATGTTCTGCATGTATCTGCTGTTCGCCGCCGTCCACATCAACGCTTATGTGTTGTTGCTGCCAACGATCGGGTTCGGCTTGATCATCGGACTTGTCGTCTACTGGATGGCGGTGCACTGGGTGGTGGGCCGCTCCATGTTGATGAGCCTGCTCTCCACGTTTGCGGTGAACATGATGGTCATCGGTATCGGCACAGCGGTGTGGAGCACCAGCCCGTACAACGTCAACTTCGTCCTGCCCGGCATCACCATCGGAGCCTACACTTTCACCGGGAACCACATCGCTGCCGCCATCTCAGCGGTGGTCATCGCCCTGGCGCTGCAATTGTTCCTCTATCACACACGTACGGGCAAAGCCATCCGCGCCGTCGCCGATAACCGCGAAGCCGCCGAGTTGATGGGCATCTCCTCGACGGCGGTGCTGAGTATCGCCTTTGCGATCGGCATCGCTCTGGCGTGCACCTCGGGGGCGCTGGTCTCCACCTTGTTTCCCTTCACCATTCTTTCCGGCTCGGTGTACCAGTTGAAAAGTTTCGTGGTGACCATTCTGGCGGGACTGGGCAAGCCGTTCGGAGCTCTGGTCGCCGGAGTGCTACTGGGGTTGCTGGAGGGAGTGGTCACGCCGTTCATCGCCGTGAGTTGGATTCCGCTGATCGAGTTTGGGCTGTTTGTGGTGGTGCTGGTCGCGTTCCCGCAGGGCATCTTCGGGAAGAGGGCGACGGCATGATACTGCGCCGGCCCTTCTTCTGGATCATTCTGCTCATCGCCGCCGGCTTCATTTACGCGCCGCTGCACGGCAACAACGTTTCCGTGCGTGAAGATCTTATCCTCATTGCCATCGCCATCATCCTGGCCAGCAACTTGAACCTGATGATCGGCTACACCGGCTACGTGAACTTCGGCCACATCGTCTTTTACGGGCTGGGCGGTTACGTGGGACTTTACCTGACGACGGTGCGCGGCTGGAACCTGGTGCTGTCGGCGCTGGTGGCCGGCGTGGTGGTCAGTTTCTGCGGGTTCTTGTTTGGATTGGCCATCCTGCGCTTGCGTGGGGCTTATTTTGCCCTGGCCACCATTGGTATTCTCCAAGCCGTACAGGCGTTCGTTTCCAACTTCGATCCCTGGGGCAGATCGACTGGTATGTACCTCTCGTTCGAATCCTACCGGCCTCTGGGCGGCGCCCGGCACGCTCTCTGGATCACCTACTTCCTGATCATTGCGGTCATGGCTCTCTCGATGATCCTGAGCCTGGCCATCAAGAATTCCAAGTTTGGACTGGGCCTGTTCGCCATTCGCGAGGACGAGGATGCCGCCGTGGTGCTGGGCGTCAATGCCACCATGTACAAGGCGATCATCTACAGCGTGTCCGCATTTCTGCCTGCGGTCGCTGGCGCGCTGATGTTTTTCAAGAATGGCATGATCGATCCCTCGATCGCCTTCGAGTACATGCTGTCGCTGGAAGGCATCGTAATGCTGATGCTCGGCGGCCAAGGCTCAGTCATCGGCGCAGCTCTGGGCGGGACCCTTTACGAGAAACTTCGCTCCTACCTGCTGACTTCTCCCGTCCTTTCCAACTTTCACCTGGTGATCGCGGGCGGACTGCTGCTCATGGTGGTGCTGTTCGCGCCGGGAGGCCTGATCGGCTGGCTGTATCGCCTGGTGCCGCGCGCCCGCAAGGTGATGGAATGAGCACCATCCTGGAAGTGCGCGGCGTCAGCAAACGTTTCGGCGGGCTGGTAGCGGTTTCTGACGTCAGTTTCAGCATCGATGAGGGTGAGATCCTGGGCTTGATCGGTCCCAACGGCGCCGGGAAGACAACCTTGTTCAATGTCGTGAATGGGGTCTACAAGGCCGACCAGGGAACCATCACCTTTGCGGGAAAAGACATTACTCGCTGTTCGCCGGACCAGGTGGTCCACTTCGGCTTGGCGCGCACGCACCAGATCGTGAAGCCACTGAATGGCCTTACGGTGCTCGACAACGTCACCGTGGGTGCATGCTTCGGTCGTGAATATCTCGATCTGACCGACGCACGCAAGGTAGCTTCCGAAGTGCTGCAGCGGGTTGGATTGGGGGACCGCGCCGACATGATGGCGCGCTCGCTGACCATCGCCGGCAAGAAACGCTTGGAAATAGCACGGGCGCTGGCGGCGAAACCCAAGCTCCTGTTGCTGGACGAGGTGCTGGCGGGCCTGAATCCCACCGAAATTGCGGCCATGATCGAATTGGTTCGCAAAATTCGTGACAGCGGCATCTCGGTGCTCATGATCGAGCACCTGATGCAGGCGATCATGAGTCTTTCCAATCGCATCGTGGTGCTGAATCTGGGCCGCAAGCTGGCGGAAGGCCGGCCGGATGAGGTGGTCCACAATCCGGATGTCGTCGAAGCCTACTTGGGCTTTCCCGATATCGTTGACAAATTGACAAGGATGGAATGATGGACCTGGCCCTTCAACTGGAGAACCTCGAGTCTGGATACGGCGAAGTGCAGGTCCTGTGGGGCATTTCGCTTGAGGTTGCGCGCGGGAAGTTAACCACGATCATCGGAACGAATGGCGCCGGCAAGACCACCACTCTGCGCACCATCATGGGCAGCCTGCGTGCCTGGAAAGGCCGCGTCCTGCTGCACGGAGAAGACGTCACACGGCTCCCACCTCATGCCAAAGCAAATCGCGGCCTGGTCCTGGTGCCGGAGGGCCGACAGCTTTTCCCGGACATGTCAGTAGAAGAGAACCTGGAGATGGGCGGGTACTCGAAGCGGGCCCGCAAGCGACAGAAACAGAACCTGGAACGCGTCTATGCACTGTTCCCGCGCCTGAAAGAACGCCGCCAGCAGAAGTCTTCCACCCTCTCCGGCGGCGAGCAGCAGATGCTGGCCATGGGCCGCGGCTTGATGCAGGAGCCGGAGGTGCTGATGATCGACGAACTCTCGCTCGGTCTGGCCCCGGTGCTGGCGCAGCAACTCTTCCTGACTTTGGGCAGCCTGCGGAAACAAGGGCTCACCATCGTCCTGGTGGAACAGAATGTGCACCTCGCACTGGCAATCAGCGACTACACCTACGTGTTTGCCGAAGGTCGAATCAGCATCCGTGGCAAGTCGGACGACGTCGCCAGAATGGATGAAGTGCGGCGAGCGTACCTTGGACTCTAAGAGCGAGAGCGATTTCCCAGCCGATGCGGTTCCCCCAAGTAACACGACGACGCACGCGTTTCGGGCAAAGAACATCCCGGTGTAAATAAAGCCGAGTACGTAGGTAACTTGGAACGATTCGGCCTGCGAGTGGACAATATCGACAGACACCGCAACCACCTTTTTTCGCGACTGCCAGAGAGGCGGTGCAGGAAGGCTATGTCCTCACATCAGGTGTAATTCATGACGACAACCAAGATCGAAAAAGCAGGCGTTTGTTTTGGCATTGGCCGGCAGGGTGGGTCGATCGTAATCGACGTTCGCCCCCACCATGACACCATCTCCGCACTCAAGGGCGTTCAGGTTGGCTTCGAACTGCTGAACGGAATCACCCTCGAGCGAGCGAAGAAAATCCTGGATGTGCTGAACGAGAACGTAATCGGCGCGGTTGTTACTACAGCGTCGGATGACAAGACGGAAGCGGCGTCAGGCTGACGAGGTCACAACCAAACTTTGAAGCCGCCGATGACACCTATGGAGGATCGCAGGAGCGAACGTTTTGGGCGATACGAGATCCTCTCCGAGTTGGGGCGGGGAGCCATGGGTGTTGTCTACAAAGCACGCGATCCCAAAATCAATCGAGTTGTCGCGGTAAAGACTATTTTGTTGGCCGGCCAACCGCCGGAAGAGGAACGCGAGTATCGCGAGCGTTTCTTCCGGGAAGCGGAAGCTGCGGGCCGCCTGTCGCATCCTGGAATCGTAACCATCTTCGATGTGGGCGAGGAGCCAGAGACGCGCGTTCCTTACATCGTAATGGAATTTGTTGGGGGGCAGTCGCTCGACAAGTTGCTGTCGCGGGACGACCACAAGCTACCGCTGGAGACAGCCCTACAGCTAACCATCGAACTGGCGGAAGCGCTGGATTGCGCCCACGATCAGGGCGTGGTTCACCGCGATCTGAAGCCCGCGAATATTCTGTTGACCGAAGACGGCCACGCCAAAATCGCCGACTTCGGAGTGGCTAAACTGAACCTCGCCAACACCACTCTGGCGGGACGTGCATTAGGCACACCCGCTTACATGTCGCCCGAACAATTGAATGGCGAAGCCGTGGATGGGCGGTCGGACTTGTTTTCCCTCGGGGTGGTACTGTACACGGTCCTGACAGGTTACAGGCCGTTTCAAGGCAACAGCGCCCTCACGATCTCGTTCAAGGTAGTCAACCACGACCCGATACCGGCGACCGTTCTCGATACTGAGTTGCCGCAGGGACTCGATCACATCATTGCGCGAGCTATGGCGAAAGATCCCGCCGAGCGTTATCAACGCGGCATGGAGATGGTGCTGGACATCCAGCACCTGCGGGAAGGACGAGAGCCTTTGAGCAAGACAAAGGCAAAGCAGTCAGGTTCGCCTACGGGCGGAAGCCCCGGCCAAACGGCGAAGGAAGAAAGCCGATCGTCAGCTCTCGGCCAACTGGGGGTTGCCGCTAAACCCCCTTCAAGCACGCGCCCTCTGCCCCTGGGGCACGGTGCAGCGGAGAACCTGCTGGAGAAGATCGGGAAGAAGTCTTATGCCGGTGTCTTGGTCTTGGCCGGACTTTTCATCTTTGGGTTCTGGACCATTTCGTTTGGGCCCCAAGCAGTGCGCCCGAGAGCCAGCGAGCCGATGCCTCCCGCCAGGGAGGTTGCGCCAGCCGCGACGGTTTCTTCGGTGGCCACAACGCCGGCGCCAATCGTGGAAAAGCTCTCGCAGCCGGTTCCAGCAGGCCCAACCCATCCGCCCCCAACGAAAGTGGCCCGCGCCAGCTCACCAACCGTTTCTCCAGTGGCTTCGCCAGCCACTTCGCCAGCAGCTTCTCCGGCCACGTTGGAAATCGAGGTGGAGCACAATTTCGCGAAGGCCCATCTGTCGATCTGGGTGGATGATCGCTTGACTTATACGCATCAGTTGGAAGGAACAGACAAGAAACATCTGGTCGTGTTCCACCATGTCCAGGCCCATGAATTCCATGCCACGCAGGTGTCACCCGGGAAACATCGTCTCCGGGTGCAGGTGACCTCTGATGGAGCGACCTATGACCAGTCTGCCACGGTGGCGGGCGAGTTTGCCAGCGGGCGGGAAAACGTGCTGCGGATCAACTTCAATAAGCAGGGCGAGATGAACCTAAGCCTGCAATAGTTAGAGGTTTGCCCCTACCCATGCGTCATTTCTTGGCGATCATTTCTTGGGCGGTTTTCTCCTTCATGCATTGTCCGAGACTGTGCATCGCGTGTGATGAATGCCGTTGACTTCGGTAGGTATTTTTTGCTGTACTTGATTGGTTAATCACGGTGAAGGAGTTCACCGCCAACCGCTGTCCCAAATCTCAATCCGGGACCAGCTGATGACTCCTGACAAGCGGGTTTTTTTGTCGCGGAGTCATGGCGCCGGCAGCGATCCGCAGAACTAGTGAGGTGGCGCTTCATGGAGAATGTGTGGGTCCTGGCCTCTGTGTGGGTCGGCCTGGCTCTGATCGCGACGCTGATTGCCATTTGGTTCAAGATCTCGACCGCACTCACCGAGATTGTTGTCGGCACTGTGGCCCAGCTGGTGATCGGCGCGTTTTTCGTGCACGCTGAACTTGGCGGGAAGACAGGCTGGATCAGCTTTCTCGCCGGCACGGGCGCCATTGTTCTTACGTTTCTGGCCGGGGCCGAACTGGATCCCAAGATCTTTCGCACGAAATGGAAAGAAGCGACGGTGATTGGACTCGTGGGTTTCTTCGGACCGTTTTTTGGGTGTACGGCAATTGCCCACTACATCTTGCATTGGACGGTACGCTCGAGTTGGCTGGCCGGGGTCGCCCTCTCGACCACTTCCGTGGCGGTCGTATATGCGGTGATGTTGGAACTCGGTTTCAACGTTACGGACTTTGGGAAGGCGGTGCTGGCCGCTTGTTTCATCAACGATCTGGGAACCGTGATTGCCCTGGGGCTGATCTTCTCGCCGTTTACTATCAAGACGCTGATTTTCGTGGTGGTCAGCGTGGTTGTCTTCGCTATCCTTCCTGTTCTGACGCCGCGCTTCTTCAAGAAATATGGCGGGCGCGTTTCCGAAGTTGAGGCCAAATATCTGCTCTTCCTGCTGTTCGCAATGGGAGGATTGGCGGTGTGGTCGGGCAGTGAAGCAGTCTTGCCGGCCTACATCATCGGAATGGTGCTGGCGGGCAGTGTTGGCAAGGATCACATTCTCATAAGGCGTCTGCGCACCCTGACCTTCGGATTGCTGACGCCGTTTTACTTCATTCGGGCGGGATCGTTTGTGTCCGTACCTGCATTGATCGCGGCCCCGCTCGTATTCGTTGTGTTGTTTTTCGCCAAGATGCTGTCGAAGATAATTCCTCTGTTCCCCACGGTGAAGGCATTTGACTATCAGAAGGAAGAAGGACTGTACTTCACGCTGATGATGTCTACCGGCCTGACATTCGGAACTATTTCCGCGCTGTTCGGTCTGAATCATGGTGTCATTACCCAGGCGCAGTATTCCTACCTGGTCGCTACGGTGATCGGCAGCGCCGTGGTGCCCACTATGATCGCCAATGCTTGGTTCATGCCGAGACACTTGCTGGGCACTAAGAGAGAGGAGAAGTCGACGTTATCTCAAGCTATGAGCGAGAACGCGAACTGAGGAGGGAGCATGACGGGACAGCGGCACAACACGCATTTTCGGAAGTTGCTAGTTGGTTACGACGGGTCTCCGCAATCGGAAAAAGCAGTGGATATAGCCTTTACGTTGGCAAAGTGTCTGGATGCGACGGTGCTGATCTTTGCCGTTGCGCGGCCGCCTGAACCCGCAACTTCGGTCGAATTGGAAGCGGTGCTGGACGACGCGAAGGAACATTTCGAAGAAGGATTTAAGAAGATTCTGGAGAAGGCCCGTTCCCTTGATGTGGAGGTGAAGACGGACATGGCAGTCGGACATCCGGCAGAGCAAATCATCCACCGGGCGGAGACCGACGGCGTTGACCTCATCATTTTGGGCCGGCGGGGACGATCCAGGATCGCGAGGATGATGTTGGGTTCGGTCTCCGAGCGAGCTTTGCGATACGCGCACTGTCCGGTAATGGTAGTGCATTAGGTTGGATGAGGGATATACCCAGGATTGGCGTATCCCATCCCCGCGGAGCTTCATGAGCAAGCGCGGTCGTTTGTCAACGGTGTTCGGATTACACTCTTCCATCAGGGGACAAGCCAGCATTGCGTCCGCGCTGTACGATGGCTGGAAACTTTTAGTCCTACGGAGCGTGTCATGATACCTGCACTCGCGAACCTGCAACCTGAACCGATATGGAAGCACTTCGACAGATTGGCGGCGATTCCTCGCGCCTCCACAAAGGAGGCTGCAGCGCGGGATTACGTCCGGGCACTGGCCACAAAGCTGGGTCTCGAATCCGTGCAGGACGATGCCGGCAATCTCGTGATCCAGAAACCTGCGCGGCCGGGACGCGAGGGAGCACCGATGGCCCTCTTACAGGGCCACCTCGACATGGTATGTGAAAAGAACGAGGCCACAGTTCATAACTTCGATTCCGATCCCATCAAGGTAGTAAGAGACGGGGACTGGCTGAAGGCAGAAGGCACGACCCTGGGCTCCGATAACGGAGTCGGCGTGGCCGCCGCACTGGCCGTGATGGAGAGCAATAACATTGCCCATGGTCCCCTGGAATTCCTTTTCACCATTGACGAGGAGACCGGACTAACGGGCGCTTCGGCATTCAAGGGTGGCTTGCTCAAGTCCAAGTATTTTCTCAACCTCGACAACGAAGAGAAGGGAACACTCTGTATCGGTTGTTCGGGCGGCGTCAAGACGACTGCTCGACGTAAGGTCAGGCTTCGTCCTGCAAGCGCAGGATCGGCCTGGCGGATCAAGGTGTCTGGCCTGAAGGGTGGCCACTCCGGTGTCGATATCCATCAAGGCCGCGGCAATGCCCTACGGATCATGGGTGGGGTTCTTCAGGTCTTGCTGGATCGCCTTCCGATCGAAATCGCCGAAATCAACGGGGGAAGCGCGCAGAATGCGATTCCGCGCGAAGCTGCGGCCTTGGTGCTAGCCGACCCCTCTCGCGAGAGTGAACTGAAATCGCTGGTCGCCACAGCCGAAGCTGGATACAAAGCCGACTTGGGAGGATTCGATTCCGGACTGCAGATCACGGTCGAGAAAGCCGAACGCCCGGGAAAAGTGCTGGATGCGACTGATGCGAAACAAACGGTGGCGCTGCTCGCGAGCTTGCATCATGGCGTACTGGCTATGAGTCCCGACGTTGCCGGCTTGGTCCAGACGTCCACGAACCTGGCGACTGTCAGCACCAAGGAAGACGTGGTGGAGATTGTTACCAGTCAGCGGAGCGCGATCGAGAGCAGCATGCTGGCCGCCGCCCGCATGGTTGCGACCGTATGCCGTCTGGCAGGGTTCGAAGTGGAGCACGGAGGCAAATACCCCGGCTGGAAACCGGAGCCCAACAGCGACATCGTGCGCAAGCTCCAGGAGGTGCACAAGAAGCTCTTCGGCGAACCTGCAAAGCTGATCGCCATGCACGCTGGCCTGGAGTGTGGCGTCATTGGCGAGAAATATCCCGGCATGCAGATGGTGTCTTTCGGTCCGACGATCGTAGATCCTCACAGCCCGAACGAGCGAGTGCAGATATCGTCTGTGGAAAGCTTCTGGAACTACCTTAAGTTGGTGCTCGAGAACCTGTGAGCACATCATTCCGGCTGCGCTCGCAACCATGGTGTCGCAACCGCCGCCCATCCGCTTACGGACTTTTCACGGCGGGCTATTGACTCTTCTGGTTCATTGGGAGCATCGTTATGGGAGGTTGTAGGATGTTTCGATTACTGGGGCTCATTATTTTTTCGGGGGCTGCGCAGATCATTAAATCCCGATATTCATAGAAGTGAGAAGGCGGCTCGTTTCGAGCCACAGAAATGAGGGCTTTAGCCCCGGAGTCGAGCAGCATCTTTCTCCACAAATCCATACATGAAACACGTTCTAATAAGGTAGCGTGCTTTGCTCTGCTCAAGGGTTGTCGTCCGTGATGCCAATTACGTGGATATGTGACCGCCGTCACAGATTCGCTCGCGAAAACAACGTAGATTTCGACCCCATGTTCTGGGCCGAAGGTCTGAGCCAAGCCGGAACGAGGAGACATCATCTATGTTGAAGCTGAAAAAGTGGTTGTTGAGCCTACTAGTGATGGCCGTCATGGCTGTGCCGGTCATGGCGGGAAACAACGACGCGAAAGCGGCAAATGATAATACCGCGAACGCAACCAGCGCAGAAGCGACCCCCGCTGCGCCAAGCACAATCCTAACCTCGACCGCGGGCGATGCGAATGTCTCGAGCTCAAGCGCGGATCCCAATTCCTCGCCGCAAGCTGCCGGTGCGCCGATGGCTCCGCCACCGCCGCCCGCCGCGCCAGCGGTGGTCCCGGCGCTTGTTCCGGTCCGGGTGTTCCCAATCGACCCCCCCAAGACCGGCGGTCTAAATGGTATAAAGGTGGGCCCGCTCACGCTTGCGCCTTACGGCTTCATCAAAGCGACGGTCGTCCATGACAGCAGCGACCCCGATGGCGATGACTTCCCGTTTCCCGGCATATGGCTGAATGCCGGGAATAACTCGACCTTCAACACCGGCCCAACGAAGGATCCCGAGGTCCACGTCAAGGCGCGGTCCACGCGCTTTGGGCTCAACCTCGAATGGCCGGACATTTCGAAGAACCTGACGCTTACCGGCAAAATAGAGGGCGACTTCGAAGGCAACTTCAGCGAAGTCAACAACCGCGACGTTTCATCGATTCGCAGCAATCAACCGCAACTGCGTTTGGCCTTCGTTCGCATGGATTACCACGCCAGCGAAAACAGCGACATTTTCTTTTTAGGTGGACAGGACTGGACGCTTTTCGGATCCGGCGCAATGGAAAATATACTGGAAACCACATTCAATGGCGCATTTTGGGGCAACGTTTACACCCGTTCGCCACAACTGCGGGTCGGCTTCGTGCAGACGCTGAGCAAGGAGCACAAAGTCAACCTCGAGGGTCAGTTTGGGATCATGATGCCGAGCACAGGTCAAATCCTGAAGCTCGGGAACGCGGCCGGCAACGGGCTCGCCGCCCAGCTCGGGGAAGGCGAGCGCGAGGGCGCCGACGCTGACCGTCCCGAGTGGGAAGGCAGAGTAGCCTTGAGTTTCCAGCTCGACAAGGCCCCGGGTGTTTCCCCGGCACAAATTGCTCTGGCCGGATTCCGTTCTAAGCGCACATCGATCGTTCCAAACAGCTCCTACCTTTGCAATACGGACGCCGGGGACGCGCTGAACTGTTCCTTAGAGGCTGCCTTTCCGAACGGCTTTCAAGCTTCCAGCACAATGTGGGGCGGCCAAATCGTGGCGCAATTGCCCACCCGATGGTTTACCTTGGTGGCGAGCGCCTATCGCGGAGGCGACTTGCGCTTCTACTTCGGCGGCCAAATCAACACTTTTTTCACCGACACAGGCGGGCTGACTGCCGCATCCGGGCCGTACGTCACTGCGGATGGCGGTCCGCTGGCTGCTGCCGGTGGCGCCGTCCTCGGTTGCAACGCCGCACTTAATGACGACGGTTCATGCCCGACCGGGAGCGCCGTGGTTGCTCCGCAGCGGCCCATCCGGTCGTTTGGCGGATTCATCCAGCTCGGCTTGCCGCTTTCCCGCTGGTTCAATGCCAACCCGAAAGGTCACAACGCGGGCTGGCAGGTTTACCTCACCGTCGGCAAGGACCAGGTGAATGATAGGGACATCAATAACCCCAGTGGCTCCTTTTGCGGCGTCTATGCCAGTAACCCCTGTAACCCCGTTCATGCTGCCAACAGCGTGGCACCATTGCCCCTGGCGATGGGCAAGGCGGCTGTGGGAACCCTGTACTATAAATTCAACAACTGGTGCCAGTTCGGCTTCGAGGAGTCGGTCTACGCCACCCGTGCAATCGACAAAATCAATCTATACACAATTGCCGGATCTCCATCCAACGAATGGCAAGATCACCGCACGGAGTTCGGGCCGATCTTTACGTTCTAGACCGGACCTTCCATCCCCAGCGGGCCAAAAGCTGGCCCGCCGGGGTCCCTGGCCGGATGACCGAAATGGCCGGTGCAGATTGAGGGCACTGGCTACCAACGAAATGGGGACGGGCTCCACTCGGGCGATGGCCCGCAGGTGAGTCTGTCCTCCCAAACCTCCTCCAACGGGGAAAGCTATTGTGCGGGACACGCCAAGGGAGCACAATGCAACGAATCTGCGAGACCGGCTTCCAGAATCGTTCGGGAAAACCGGGTTTGCGACAGATGCATCCGCAGCGTTTGGGGAACTTGGTTTTGAGTATGCGTAGAATGGTGGCCCTGCAGGCAGGTCTTCTGTTGGTGGCCATGCTCGCGAGCGCCGCGCCGCAGAAAAACACGATGCGGATCAAGGTTCTGGATTCTGAAACTCGATCGTCGAGCCTTGACGACAGCGGCGTTCCCAACAATTGCGAACAACTCACTTTCGACGCATATTGCCGTTCCAGTAGAACCGCGCCACTGGTGAATACCTTGCTGGTGCAGGAAGACGACAAGCCGCCGTTCCGTATCAGTTGCACCACTGAGTCGAGATATTCCCGGTGCACACCGTTGCCCAAGGGCGCAACTCTCGACGCCCGAAGGGAGAAGCATGGCATTACCGTGTACTACGAGGATGACAAGGGCAAGGCGCGAAATCAGTTGTACACGTTCGTAAATGCGGGCGGAAAGGCCAGTCCGACGGCGGCTGCGGCCGCAGTTGCACCGCCGCAGAGCTTACCGCCTCCCGCGCCCGCTCCGTCGGCTGCGGCACCGCCGCAAAATTCACCGTCCTCCGCGCCCGCCCCGCTCGCTGCTGCACCGACGCAGAATTCATCGGCCCCCGCGCCAGTCCCGCCGCCGGCCTCCGCGCAGGGAGTCCTTAAGGCGAAGGTAAAGTGCAATTTCACTTCGACACCCTCCGGTGCGGAAATCACCATCGACTGGAGATATGTGGGCAACACTCCATCCGAAATCAGCCTTAGTACTGGGACGCATATCGTCGTCTTGTCTTTGCCAGGGTTTGCCGAGTGGAAGCGGGAGCTTGCGGTAGTGGCGGATTCAGTAGTGAATGTGACGGCCACTTTGGAAAAGACGCAGCCGTGAGCCGGATTGCCGTTGCACGATAGATTTGCGCTAGCGCCGATGGCGCGATGGCGTAAATGGTTAATAAGGGTTGACTGTAACACGTAAAGTATCTATCTTCGTCCCTCGCGTTATGGGTTCCGCCTCCTGCCTGAGGTTGGACCGCTGTACGATATCGCGAGAAGGCTGTACCATGTCGGGCAGGACCAGCGGACCGAGTTTGGTCCGCTCTTCACCTTTTTGGCAAAGTAACTCCGTGCGTCGTCAACGCAATCGAGCGTATTCGTTCAGTGCGTGCTTGAGGCGTTGGCCAATTCGAGAAAGAGCTAGCGCCGTATCCCGGATCGGTGGCCACGATCGTTCTGAAACGACGCTTGGGCCCCGGTCTTCATTTCATATTTCCGTAAAGGAGAAAAACTGTGGCTAACGAAAATGTTGCATCCACCCACCTAAATCGTTGGTGGCACGTGGTCGGCGGGATGTCCATGAACTTGGCACTGGGCTCGCTCTATGCCTGGAGTGTGTTTGTGGCCCCACTGGAAAAGGAATTTGGCTGGAAGCGGGCTCAAACTTCCAATGTGTTCACCTACGCGGTCGTCGTGTTCGCACTAACGTTTATCGTGGCGGGACGGCTGCAGGACAAGTTCGGCCCATTCTGGGTTTCCCTGACTGGCGGCGTACTGGTCAGCCTGGGCTTCTTCCTGTGCTCCTACACGCACAGCTTGAACTACCTGTATGTGTGCTTCGGGGTGATTGGCGGGCTGGGCAACGGATTTGGCTACTCCACGCCTATACCGGTGATGGCCAAATGGTTTCCCGATAAGCGCGGCCTAGCCGTAGGGCTGGCGGTGGCCGGATACGGGGGAGGATCGGCAATCTTTGGGCCGTTGGCCAACCTGAAGCTGATTCCCGCTTATGGTGTGCACACCACGTTCCAGATACTGGGGGGAATCTTCCTAGTGATGACGGTTTTCGGCGCCTTCCTGCTGCGTAATCCTCCGGCCGGATACAAGCCCCCCGGTTGGACGCCCGCGCCCGCCTCCAAGTCTGCCGCGACCACCTATGAATTCAGCCCGGGCGAGACGCTGCGCACGCCCGCGTTCTACTTCATGTGGGTTGCCTATGCGTTGGGTTGCTCGGCTGGCCTGATGGTGATCAGCCAACTGGTGCCATTTGCCAAGAGCGTGGGTATTCCGAGCGCGGCGCTGGTCACGATGAGCTTGGTCGTGGGCGCAGTTGGCAACGCCTTGGGTCGCATCCTGTCCGGCTGGATGTCGGATGCAATCGGCCGGCTGAACGTGTTGCGGCTCATGATCGCCATCTCGATGATTGCCATGCCCATTCTCTACAAGGTGGGCGGCGATGTGACGCTGCTGTACATAGTGGTGTTCATCGTGTACTGGTGCTACGGAACGCAGCTGTCGGTGAATGGCTCGACCGCGTCGGATTTCTGGGGTACGAAGAACGCCGGCATCAACTACGGAATGCTCTTCACCGCATGGGGCGTAGCCGGCATCATTGGTCCCAGGATCGGCGGGGTGCTGTTCGACAAGTACAAGAACTACCAGATGGCGTTCTACTGGGCGGCGGGGTTGGCGTTAGTTGCCCTGCTCTGCGAACTGGCGGCCAAACGCCCGGTCGCGCCGGAAGGGGTGGCCGGAAGGAAGACGGTGGCAGCCTAGCTTCCGGAAGACACTGCAGTCCGGAACAGGATGTTTCATCATTATGGGACTTGGGGTGTGAGGGCGCTCTCAGCCACGAGCGCTCCCGCGCCCCCAAGGCCCGAATGTGTGAGTTCTCCAAGGTCCGGTGTCGTGGGATTGCTTCGGGTCAATATCGTCCCCAGGAGTACCCGCGATACCCATGGCACACCCGCCTCCGTGGATGGCTGTACTCCCTTGGGCCGATTGAGCAGAGGCTAGGAATCTATTTCGTTGCCTTGACTTCCCCGGACATTTCCAAATCCACATTTACCACCGGCTTCACTCTCAACAGGAAATTGCTCGGGTTCTTGATCCCCCACTTCACGTACGGCACTTCGAATTTGCTGGTTCCCCGCCAGCGATCTCCCGTCAACTCCGCGTGAACCAGCGCGGTGAGGTCATGGTCCGCGCCATGAATGGAAAGAACACCGCCTAGCTTTACGTCCGATGCCCCAGCCTGCCCCACTTTGCCCTCCACTTGCGTCGGCCGGAAGACCACGTCGGGATATTTTGCCGTCTCCAAAATCTCCTTGTGCATGCGCGCGTCGCGTGAACTGTTCCCACTTTCACCGCTTGTTGCGAAGACTGCAATCTCGCCGCCAGCCTTCCCGGTTTCCGGATCGAAATGCACGGTTCCGCTCATCAGGGCGAACGTGCCGTGCACCGTGTGCCACGTGCTGTCCACTGTCCAATGCACTTTTGATTGTGCCGGATCGAGCGTCAGGACAATTTCGGAGACGGCGGCTTGCGTGGCTTGCTGCTGAGGCAGAGTCGGCGCAGCCGAGAGAAATAGGGCTAAGCCGAGGACGGCCAATGCTCCAACGCTTAGGGATTTCAGCCCGAAAGCCCTCATGTTTCTGCTTCTCCGTAATAGACAGCCAGTGTTCAGTGGCGGCGTCCGGACCCCCTATTGCGGGTACCAGTCGAGCAACCGGACTTCGATGCCGGTCCCTTCCAGCCCTTTCTTGAATACGGCGAGATCGGAGCCGTGGTAGTGATACGGAATCACGATCCTGGGGTGGAATGCTCTCACCGCATCCGCCGCTTCTTCGGGAGGCATGGTGTAAGGCAGATTCATGCAGACGAACGCCACGTCGATGTTCTTCAGGGCGCGCATTTCCGGGATACCTTCCGTGTCGCCGGAGAAGTAGAAGCGTACGCCGCCGTAGGTGAGCACGTAGCCGTTGTCACGTCCCTTGTCATGGAAAAGTTTGCCTGGGGCTGGGCCGCGCGTCAGGTTATAGGCGGGGATTGCTTCAATGGTCCAGCCCTGCCAAGTTTTGCTTTCACCATTCGCAATCGGCTTGGCCGTCTTGACCGTTGCCACCACGGCGGGCGGCGCCAGGATGTCGGTTCCGGCTTTGCTGAGTTCGGCGATGGCAGCCGGATCCATGTGGTCAGGGTGAATGTGGGTAATCAGAATGAGGTCCGCCTTTGGGGCCCCGGCGAACTTTGCGGGTTTGGCGGGGTCGAGGTAGATGGTTTTTCCTCCCGCCTCGATTCTGGCGCTGGCGTGATACAGCGGAGTGATCCTGACCTCTCCCGCCGAGGTTGGAAACGTCTGCGGCGCGGCGGCAGAGTAGGCAAAGGAAGACAGAGCGAAGAAGGAGCAAGCAAGAGCCAGAAGCAGTTTCATCTCGACCTCACGTCAACTTTCAATAGTCTTCGGTACAGCAGAAGTTTACAGCGCACCGGATGCATGTGTGCCACTGAGCGTCCTTGTTTCTTTCATTCAGAATTCTAAAGCGGAGGGGACCTTTGGACCAGCGCTCAAGGCAAGAGCCAAGGAGTGCCCACGAGCGCGATGAAGGCCGGTCCGTCAAGGAGCATTGTGGTCCGACCACAAGACATGTGCCGCCAGAGGCTGCTGGCTTAAGCGGTACAATCGGGGCGTAAATACAAAACGAATGGGGAGAAAATAGCATGGCCATAGCGACCATCAATCCAGCAACCGGCGAAACTGTGAAAAGCTTCGAGCCTCTTACCGCGGCGCAAATTGAGCAGAAGTTGCAGTTGGCGGCTTCCGCGTTCCGAAAACATCGGCGGACTTCGTTCGCGGAACGTGCGAGCAAGATGATGCGCGCGGCCGAGATTTTGGAAAAGGAAAAAGACGAGTGCGCCCGTTTGATGACGCTCGAAATGGGCAAGACTCTGAAGTCCGCAGTGGGCGAGGCGCGCAAGTGTGCCACCGGGTGCCGCTACTATGCGGAAAACGCCGAGAAATTCCTGGCCGACGAAATTGTGGAGACTGGAGCGAAGCGCAGTTTCATCCGCTATCTGCCGATTGGTCCCATCCTGGCCATCATGCCCTGGAACTTTCCCTTCTGGCAGGTATTTCGTTTTGCCGCGCCGGCGCTGATGGCGGGTAATGTCGGGTTGCTGAAGCATGCTTCGAACGTTCCCCAGTGCGCGCTGAAGATCGAGGATATTCTGCGCCGCGCCGGTTTTGCCGAAGGCGAGTTCCAGACGCTGCTGATCGGCTCGGGGCCGGTCGATGGCATCCTGAACGATTCCCGTGTCGTCGCCGCGACTTTGACGGGCAGTGAGCAGGCGGGGATGCAAGTCGGAGTTTCCGCCGCCAAGCGCATCAAGAAAGTCGTGCTCGAATTGGGCGGCAGCGATCCTTTCATCGTGATGCCCAGCGCCGATCTGGATGCGGCTGTCGCCACGGCGGTCGAGGCGCGGGTTCAGAACAACGGTCAGTCGTGTATCGCGGCCAAGCGCTTTATCGTGTCGGAGAAAATTGCCGATGAGTTCGAGCGCAAGTTCGTCAAACGCATGCAGGACTTGCGCGTGGGCGATCCGTTCGATGAGAGCACGCAACTCGGTCCGCTGTCCAGCGCGGACGCTGTTACTTCGCTTGATGCCGATGTGAAAAAAACTGTGGCCGCGGGTGCGCGTGTGCTCACCGGTGGCCATCCCCTGGATCGTCCCGGCAACTTCTATGCGCCCACGGTGCTGACCGACATTCCGAAAGATTCGCCCGCCTACAAGGAAGAGTTCTTTGGCCCGGTGGCGTCAATTTTTCGCGTGAAAGATGTGGATCATGCCATCCAGATCGCCAACGACAGCCGCTTCGGGCTGGGTGCCAGCGCATGGACCAACGATTCGGCGGAAACCGAAAGGTTCATCAACGAGCTCGATGCCGGCATGGTTTTCCTGAACAAGATGGTGTCCTCTGATCCACGCCTGCCCTTTGGTGGGGTGAAGTATTCAGGCCACGGGCGCGAACTCGCCGTGCAAGGCATCCGCGAGTTCGTGAACATCAAGACGATTTGGATCCAGTAGTGGAAGCGCAACAAGCCCGCCTATTCGCAGCCCCGCTGTTGGCCGTGATGCTGGCCGCGCTCTCGCTGCCGAGCGTGGCGCAGGGAGGGCCGCCCTTCATCACCGACGACCCCGGCACTCCGGGCGACGGCAACTGGGAGATCAACGTTGCGGCCTACACCGAGCGCCATCCCACCGAGCGCATCTACAACGCTCCCATTCTGGATGTGAACTACGGCTGGGGTTCCCGAATCCAACTCAAGTATCAGGTGCCGTACCTCGTGGTTGGCACCGACGACGGCCCCACTCGCAGCGGCCTGGGCAAGTCACTGGCCGGCGTGAAGTGGCGCTTCTACGATAACGATGAGAAGGGCCTCCAGATTTCGACCTATCCCCAGCTCGAGTTCAACAACCCCACGTCCTCGATGGAGCGCGGACTGGTGGACACCGGCGTCAGGTTCTTTCTTCCCATCGAGGTAACCAAGAAGGTCGGGCCGTTCGAGATCAATCCAGAAGCTGGCTATTGGTTCGCCAGCAGTAAAGGCGCAGCCTGGGCCACGGGAGTGGTGGTTGCTCGGCAGGTCAGCAAGCGGCTGGAGCTGGATGGCGAGTTGTACGCCACCGCGAACACCAATGGTTCCGACCACTGGACCACCTTTGATGGCGGAGGCCGCTACAAGCTGCAAGAGCACTTTGTGCTGCTGTTCATGGCCGGCCGCGGCTTCCGCGGACCGGCGAGCGGCCAGCCGCAATTGTTCGGCTACCTGGGAGTCCAGTTCCTGTTTTCCACGAAGCACAAGAAGGAAAGCCCGGCTGAGACCAGCCCGTAACCGAGCCCTGCAGAGTTTCAGACCGGCGGAGGAGCCGCAGTACATTGTAACTGTCCGCCAGATATTTCCCGAACCCAAACCGATTTTGATAAGGTACTCGTGGCATGACTATTAAGAAGAACGCGGTCCGCAAAACGGAATTCAGACAAAAAGCACAGTTGATGTCGGGCTCGGAGATTGAACGCACGCTGGTGCGGTTGGCTCACGAAATCCTCGAAAAAAACGGTGGCGTCGACGGCTTGGGACTAGTCGGAATCCGCCGTCGCGGAGTTCCCATCGCCCAGCGGCTGGGCAGGATGATCCAGCAGGTCGAAAAGAACAAAGTTCCCGTGGGCACGCTCGATATCACGCTCTATCGTGATGACCTTTCCACACTGGGCCCCAAACCCGTGGTGCAGGAAACGGAAATTGGCTTTTCCATCGAGGGTAAGAAGATCGTGCTGGTCGACGACGTGCTTTATACCGGCCGCACCACGCGCGCTGCCCTCGACGCCCTTTTTGTCCATGGCCGCCCGAGTCTGGTGCAGCTGCTGGTGCTGATTGATCGCGGCCATCGCGAATTGCCAGTCAAGGCCACGTTCATCGGTCGAACCGTGCAGACGACCGCGAATGAGGTGATCGAAGTCAACTTGACCGAGATCGACAATGCGGAGAAGGTTCTGCTGTTGGAGAGATGAGGGCAGCGGTGCACGATCGACATCCGCAGCAGCCGTTGTCAACACCAAAATAGAAAATGCCCCAAGGTTACAACTGTTGCGAAGACACGCTCATTCATCTGGCATCCGCCCGCGCTCTTGAGTATTCTTTTGAAGATGGCCACCGTCTCATTGAGCGAACTGTTGGGCTCGACCGTCTATGACGCCTCCGGCGTCGCCTGCGGCCGGGTGCGCGAGGTGGCCCTTGCCCCGCAGGAGGACCGTTCCCGCGTTGCCCTGCTCATCGTCAAAACGCCCGCGGGAAACCGCGTGTTGCCCTTAACGGCCGTTTCCGCGATCAATGGCGGCATTCGGGCCTCCACTGCGGCTGCGGAATGGACGGTGGCCGATGGGTCCGAAGGCCTGTTGTTGCTCAGTCGGGATCTGCTCGATCAGCAGGTGATTGACGTGCACGGCCGCAAAGTTGTGCGCGTGAACGACGTGGATTTTAATCACGACATCGCGCAGAATCGCTCCGTTCTTAGAGTTGGTGGTGTGGATGTGGGCGCGCGGGGCGCCGTTCGCCGCCTCCTCAAAGGCATGGTCCCGGCGGCTGCCCTTCGCGCCTTGCTCCTGCGCATCCCTCCCCGCGGCATTCCCTGGGACTTCATCGATCTCATCGAGACCGACCCGGCCCGCCGCGTCAGGCTGAAGATTTCGCATGAGCGCCTGGGCAAGCTCCATCCGGCCGACATTGCCGACATTGTGGAAGAGCTGGCTCCCGATGAGCGCGAAGCCGTGTTCGAAACGCTGGACGAAGGCGTTGCCGCGGGCGCGTTGGAAGAGCTCGAACCCAAGGTGCAGAAATCGGTCCTCGAATCGCTCGATTCCGACCGGGCCGCGGACATTGTCGAGGAGATGGAACCGGACGCGGCTGCCGACCTTTTGGGTGACCTCTCCGATGAGCGGTCGGAGGAAATCCTGGTGCAGATGCAGCCCGAAGAGCGCCAGGAAGTCGCCGACCTGCTCGAATTCAAAGAGAATACGGCCGCCGGCCGCATGACCCCCGAGTTCATTGCCCTGCCGGTGACGGCCACAGCCCACGACGCGATCGAGTCCATGCGTACTTTCGAAGGCTGCATGGAAAACATGAGCATCATTTACCTGACGGATTCTCACGGGACCCTGGCCGGCGCGGTGCCGCTGGTGAAGATCGTTCTGTCGTCCTCTTCGACTCCGCTCCTGGCGTTGTCTCAGGAGCCCCTCATTTCCTGCCATGAAGACGCGAAAGAGAAGGAATTCGCTGAACTGTTTGACAAGTACAACCTGCTGACGTTGCCGGTGATCGACGAACACAGTCAACTGACCGGCGTGATCACGCCCGATGACGTGATCGCAATGCTGCGCGCAAAGCTGTAGTGCGCTCGTGTAGGGACGGGCGCCCTCGCCCGCGTAGGGACAGCCGCCCTCGGCTGTCCAAGCCGAGCGCAGCTCGGCAGCTGCCTGCACCTTCGCACAAAAATTGCTCGCTTTTGCAGATTCATCTATCCAGAGATCGCTTTCAGCATTTATTCTGATCGTTCTGTTTCGCCAATTTGATCGTTCTAGTGGCCTGTGCGCATGAAATTCCTGAGAAGTTGGAAGTTCCGGCTCCTGTTGTTCTTTGCCGTCGTAGGGCCGGGCTTCATCACCGCGAATGTCGACAACGATGCCAACGGCATCTTGACCTATTCGCAGGCCGGAGCCCAGTTCGGCTACATGCTCTTGTGGACGATGATCCCGACTACGATTGCCCTGATCGTAGTGCAGGAGATGTGCGCCCGCATGGGAGCGGTCACGGGCAAGGGCCTGAGCGATCTCATCCGGGAAGAATACGGCCTGCGGATCACGTTCCTCATGATGCTGGGCATTCTGATTACAAATTTCGGCAACGTCGTGGGCGAGTTTGTCGGCATTGCGGGAAGCATGGAGCTGTTCGGGGTCTCAAGATACTACTCGGTGCCGATCTGTGCCGTGGTCGTTTGGTTGATCGCGGTAAAAGGGCAGTACAAGAGCGTCGAGAAAGTGTTTCTGGCGGCTTCGTTCTTCTACATCACTTACATATTTGCCGGAGTGCTGGCCAAGCCCGCGTGGATTGAGGCCGTTAAGGCCACGCTGAAGCCTCCGGGGATAGCGGCCTTCAAGCAAGGCCCGTATCTCTACATGGTCATTGGCGTTGTCGGAACTACGATCGCGCCCTGGATGCAGTTCTACCTGCAGTCGTCGGTCGTGGAAAAAGGAATCACGCGGCGCCAATACAAAGCCTCGCAGCTCGACGTGATTGTGGGCTGCATTTTCACCGACGTGGTTGCGTGGTTCATTATTGTGGCCTGCGCGGCTACGCTCTATCTGCATAACGTTCGCGACATTCGCGACGCGGCGGATGCGGCGCAGGCGCTGAAGCCGTTGGCCGGCGAATGGGCCTCCATGCTATTTGCGCTCGGGCTTTTCAACGCGTCGCTGTTTGCCGCTTCGATTCTTCCGCTTTCGACGGCCTACACGGTTTGTGAAGGATTAGGTTTTGAATCGGGGGTGGGACGCAAATTTTCGGAAGCTCCCGCCTTTTACTGGCTTTATACGGCGCTCATCGCCGCTGGGGCAGCCGTGGTCCTGATACCAGGGCTTCCGTATATAAAGATCGCTGTATTTTCGCAAGTGGTCAACGGCGCGGTGTTGCCCTTCGTGCTCATTTTCATGTTGTTGCTGATCAACAAGAAGGAACTGATGGGCGAATACGCGAATAAGCCCACGTTCAACATCATCGCCTGGGCGACTACCGTAATTATGATCGGGTTGACGGTGCTCTATGTGTACGGGCTAGTCCGCGGCGCGTCGGGCTAGTTCAAAAGCATTTAACCGCAGAGATCGCAGAGCGCGCAGAGGAATTCAGTGGAAAACCCCATTAACCTCTGCGTACTCCGCGATCTCTGCGGTGAGATGCTTTGGCTCTCAAAGTATTTTTCCCGCTGCCAAACTGTTGACCAGTGAGAGGTCGGCTTCAAGGAAATCCAGTCCCAGCAGCTCCCGCCGCGTCACCCAGCGGATTTCGCGAAAAATCCGGTTCTCAATTTCACCCTGGTAGTTGCGCACTTCAAAGAACCGGAGTTCCACCGATCCCCCGCCCGGGTATTGATGGACGAGACGCACGACCTCCACGCCCACCTCCGCCACGATCCCCAGTTCTTCCTCCAGTTCCCGGCGCATGGCATCGCGAGGCTGTTCGCCTTCTTCGATCTTGCCGCCGGGAAATTCCCATTTCAGCGGCATAGCCTGGTGCCGCGTCCTCTGGCAGGCGAGGATGAGGTCATCTTTCAGGATCAGCGCGGCGACGACTCGTTTCATCATGTTTTAGAAATATGCTTAGAAATGCGGGCTGTGTGGCGATGGCTTACTTGCGCTCCAGTCGCTTGCCCACGAGCTGAGCGCAATATTCAACCAGTTCGCGGTCTTCGGCGCCGAAAGCCGACAGGAAGTGACTGTCAATATCGAGTTCGCCGGCCACCTTGCCGTGCACAAAGACTGGAACTACGATCTCCGACTTGGTTTCGAGCGAGCAGGCAAGGTAGCGCGGATCCTTCGTTACGTCATCCACAACCACCGTTTTCCCCGACGATGCCGCCGCGCCGCAGATGCCCTGGTTCAGCCCAATGCGGGTGTGCACCGTCATCGCTCCCTGGAAGCGTCCCAGGACCAGCATAGGCGGATTGGCTCCAGCTTCCAGCATGTAGAAGCCCACCCAGTTGTACTTCAGCATTTGTTTGTTCAGGAGAAGGGAGATGCCTTCCATCAGTTGATCCGCCGTGCGCGCTTCGGAATTCAAGCGGTCCGCCGCCTTGCGCACGTCGTCGATTTTGCGAGGATTGGATGTAGTAGCCATGACGATAATCCTAAACCATGCGGCCGCTGTTCATCTTTTTCCCGAGACTTCCGTAGGAGAATGCGTCCGGCGCATTACAATCGCGGCATTACAATCAAAATGTGTATTCCGTCGAACTCCTGGACCATTTTCAGAACCCCCGAAACGCGGGCGAGGTGGAAGCCCCCGACCGCGCCGCGCGCTTGGAAAACCCCGTTTGCGGAGACATTCTGGAACTCACGCTGAAACTGGAAGGCCGGCGCATCGCCGACATTCGCTTTCGTGCCAAGGGCTGCGTTCCGGCAATGGCCTGCGGGTCGGCGATCACGGAGTTGGCGAAAGGCAAAAATGTAGACGAAGCGCGGCAAGTGAGCAGGGAAGAGTTAGTCCAGAAAGTCGGAGGCCTGCCACAAGCCTCCGCCCACGCCAGCCACCTGGCGATGGACACGCTCGCCGCGATCTTGCGGAATGTCTGAGCTAGCGTGAAATTGTGGCCGAGATACTGCTTTGAAATTTTAAGTCTCAGTTCTCGGCGAATTCTTGTTTCTCATCCTGATTGCTCTCGGCGCCCCCGGCCAACTCTCCGGCTTCTCCCGCTTCAAGTTCTTCTAACATGTTTACCCAGCCTGGTCCGAACTTTTCCAATACCAGCCGAAGCGCCGCACTCCTCGTCTTTGCGCCATACTCTTTCTGTTCGTCCTCATCTAACAATTCGTCGTAGTCGCACCCCTTGACCCCCGACCAGGCTGTAGCCCCAATCGGACGCCGCCCGACCGACTCGCGATCAATCACTACCCGCGTCGGCTCCGGCTCAAACGAGGTATGCTTCAGGTTCGCCGACGCTGTTTGCAGCGCATACAGCATCAGCGCCGCCGTCCGATGTTCAATCTGCTGTGTCGCCAGCAGCCGCAGAATCTCGGCCAGTCCTGCCTGGATGGAATTCGCGTCCTCGAGCGACGGCAGCGTCATTGTCCCGCGGTCTTCGACATTGACTTTGACGTTCAAGTTCACTTCCCTGTTCTTGCTACGCCATTGCATGTGAAAGTAACAATGTTTTTCGTCGCGCAGCGCTGGCGACGCGCACTGCGTCCCGTTGACTTTGATGTGGTGACACCGACGGATACTTACCGGATATAAATGCATTTTGGAGCTCCTGTTTCGTGTATGAAGTGATATGAAATTCCTGCTCGTTAGTGCTAGTGTATTAACCAGTTAGTACGGGGTACCCCCCCTCCCCCCCGCTATTGGAATCATGGGGTTAGAGAGAAAATCCCGCCAGATCTTTGGTTTTAAAGGACTTACAGGTAAAATATTTAAGAATCAATGACTTAGCGAGATTCGAGGGGTTCTTGGCGGCGGGCTGACGCCCGCTGGGCGTCTCGACTTTCGGTTGTCAAAGAGCACAGACGATTGGTCTGGCGCAGCCTCGGTGGCCTTGGTTGGGGTTGTTGGCACACCTCGGCTGCGACAGATCGTCACTATTATTGCGCCACGCGAGCGGGAAGTCTGTGATGGGTGGCCCGGGCGTTTGTGATGAAAAGGCTTAGAATTTCAGTGTTGCGTCCGACCGCACTGTTACTGTTGGAGAAGGTGAGACTATGAGCAAGTCTACCTATCCATTGAAGCTTCCGCTCTCCATCAAGAAGGCTGCCCAGCGGCTGGCGAAAGAAGATGGCGTGTCTTTGAACCAGTGGATCGCGGCAGCGGTCGCCGAAAAAGTTGGCGTGGCGGAAACCGCGCGCGACTTTTTCAAGAAGCGGGCCGGCAAGGCTACTGGCGAAGGGCTCATGAAGTGTCTTCGCACCGCGCCCAAAAGCGCACCTGAGCCGGAAGATGCGCTTCGATAGCCGCTGTCAAAGGCCCCGCCCAAGCGGAGCTTGAACGGGGCACCCTCCAGATTTCAGATGATTGCGATGGGCCGGGCCACCCGCCTCGGAGGGGTCGAATTTCCGGGGAACCGCTGCAGTCCCAGGTTTCGAAAACCGCGAAACGTGGGGCACCCGCGTTTGTTCCTCTGCCGACGCTAGGTCGGAGCGCTATCTTGTTGCCGAGGTGTGGGCCAAGGGCCCGGTGGTCCAGCGCTCTTTTGTAATTTAATGGACTTCTGCCAACATAACCGCGCTAGAATTAGTGGTTTGAGGGGCTAAGCGGTGATTGCAGCGCTTTCGATAATCGTTTCAACCGTAGCGCTAACTGTGTCGGCAGTGGCACTCTGGCAGACTCACTTCTCTCCATTCTCTCCGCTTGTTGTCGGCGAGCAATTGACTCTCAGCATTTACCCAATACGAAGTGGTTCTGATCGTTGGTTCATTGTTAGTCTAGTTGCTCCTATTAGCATCACTAACGAAGGCGCTCGTCCGGGCGTGATAAGCGGTCTTCGACTTCGGTTGCATTACCCCAATCTTCCGATTCCCGACAACCGCGAGTTTATATACCCTGTGTTCGAGATCAAGGGCGAGGAAGTAAATAAAAGTTCCAGAGATAGATTTGAATGGATAGACAAGAACACAAGTCACTGGATGCCTTTTACAATTCTACCCAAGGCGACAGCGACAAAGCACCTTGTCTTCGAAAGACGATGGGAAAAACCAGTCGTGCAACCCTCGTAGAGTGTCGCCTTCAAGTCAAAAGCGGGTCGGGCGATTGGCACGACACCCCTATCAGCTGGAAGTTCCCACTTCTCGCCTCGGTCTGGGGCCAACTCACCATAAAAGGATCGAGTTTGTCCTTCGGCTTAGCTGAGGGGGACCTTCTTGGTGAGTGCATACCTCCTGACCTTCACAAGTACACTGTCTGCAAGGGGGAGGATCTCACCCAGATTCTTACCGTTGGACATGATTCTTATCTAGACTATCCGGAGAATCGCCTTAAAGGGTCCGAGCCGGAGGCTTCCTAATCCACAGATCGCCCAAGCAAGCAATTCACAGGGAGTCCGACTCCGCAGGAACTTCGCTTTGTGAGGTCCCGCCTGCGCTCAGGATGACAACTTGGATAGGGTGGCTGAGAGGCGTCGGTCGTCCCTCCGGGACTTGCGTCGTCATTCCGCTCTACCCCGCGCTGAAGCGCGGGGCTAAGTTTGGCCGCCCCTCCGGGGCTTCTTATTCTGGCGTGCTTGTTTCTACCTTTTCTGGCGTGCTTGTTTCTACCTTCCCGCTTGATTCGCCTCCGGCTGGTACACCTTCCAGCCGTTGGCGATCGCGATCTCTTTCAAATCTGGATTGGGGTTGATGGCGAATGGGTGTTTGGACATGGCGAGCATCTCGCGGTCCCAAATCGCGTTGCCGAAGGCGCAATCGGGCCTGTGATCGGGAGACGACTTGAGCGCCGATCGAATCGCCTCCACTTTGCCGGGACCGCTGGGAACTCGAATGAGACGGTCGGTTATCAGGCCGTCGGTCGTTTTCTCGGCATCGCCAACGACCGTGCCGTTCTCGACCGCCACTTCGGCGGCTAGGATGCGATTTTGCGGGATGCCGAAGTAGCGCATGGCGGAGCGGATGATCCACTGGTTCGTAGAGGAAACGGCCCAGACGTCGCATCCGGATTGGCGCAGGCGCTCGACTAACTGCCGCATCTCCGGAAAAATATTGGCGACGATTCCCTGGGCAAAGTAGGCGTCGCAGGCCCGCTGCACGATTTCTTCCCGCAGTCCGCGATGCATGGTGACCATTTCTCCGCACATGACCTCTTCGGCGACCTGGCCCGCTTTGTAGTCGGCGTATCGCGAACGGGCCCAGCGGACGATCGGCTCCGAGACCAGGCCTTGATCCAGTTCCCAGGAGAAAAATCCTTCCCCGGCGTCCCCGGACCAGAGCGTGCCGTCGCAGTCGAACGCGGCGACGAGCGGGTTGAGGCTGAGTACACTTTCGACGAATTCGGCTTGAAGCGATGTGAGACGCTTCATGAAATATAGAGCCTTGGCCGGGACTAACAGGTTACGGAAAAAGCATGGCTTTCGATAATCCAGCCCCTAAAGGGGCGTCTGATTTCGAGAACTTACGGCATCGCTAAAGCGATGCCCTGATACGAACCGCCGATACGAACCCCGAGTTCGTTCCGCAGCCTTTTAACTCGAGGGCAGAAGCTGTGGCGGCAAATTCAGAGCAGCGTACTGTTCCGGCGTGTCGACGTTGGCCGCAACCAGCGGGTCGTCCACCGGAACGTATTCGATCTCACTCTGGTGCGCGTGCTCGACCTCGCGCGCATTCGAGGTTTCCGGAGCCTTCAGAAACGCTTCCATCATCTCGCGGCCCAGCAGAATTGGATGCCCGTGTTTCCCCTGGTATTCGGGGATCACCGCCCATTTCCTCTTTGTTATAGCCTGTTCGAACGCCGATTGGAGCGTCTCAATCGTTTTCATCTGGACCGGCGGCCGGTCAACGAGCGTAACCATGGCCGCGTCGCGGCCGCGGTTCAGGACCTCCTGCAGGCCTAATCTCACGGAGCTGAACTGGCCGCGCGCCGGATCGGGATTCACCGCCAGCGCCGCTCCATTGGCGTACACGACCGGGGCCAAGGCGGCTTCATTCTTGCCAGCTACGACGAGCACGACATCAACGTGGGAAAAGAAGAGCCGTATGGCAGCGGAGAGGAACGTCTCGGTTGTTGTTGTTGCCGAACCTGCGGCTGATGGAGGCCACGGCAGCAACGCCTTGTCGCGCCCCATGCGGGTGGATTCGCCCGCCGCTAGAATTACTCCGCAAAAAGCCGGGGTTCGCCCCATGAGGGCACGATAACAAACTGCTGCAACTCTGCCAAGGACGCAGGTCACGCAGATGCGTTACGAGCCTGCGGTGAAACTTGAATTCCGAGATCCGGCGCCTGAAGGCGAATTCATTCTAAAGCGCTGCCGGCACGCCTGAAGGCGTGCCCTGATACGAATCGCCGTTGTACCCGGGTTGTTAAGGATGTGCTTTAGCTGAAGGTTGGCAGCTTGACCAGGTCGTCGTGGGGAACTCGTTCCAGCGCGTGTCCAGCTTTGCGCCAGGCGCGCAGGCCACCGGCGATGACGAACACCTTGAATCCGAGCTCCTGTAATTGGCGCGCCACCCGGGCGCTCGTGGCTTCGCGCGCTCAAGTACAGTAGAGATAAATCTCTCGATCCTTGGGCAGGTTCTTGACTTCTGCAATGAGGTTGTTGGGTTCAATGCGGATGGAACCGGCAATGCGTTCGGAGTCGGCATCGTAATAGCCGTGGCTGCGGACGTCGGCGATCAACATGTTCTGGGCAGCATCGGACGCCAATCTTCGGGCAAGCTCCTCCGCCGGTATGCGTGGAATGACGTCGAGCAGACGGTACTTGCGGTAAACCCAGATGCGATAGACGATATAGGCGGCGAGTCCGATGCCGAGGACGACCTCAGCGGCAAAGCCGGCGGAGCGCAGTCCGCGGGTGATGGCGCGCAGCGCGTCACTGAAGAGATATCCGGCGACGGAGTATGCGCCCACGTATAAAGCCGCTCCGAGAGCATCGTATTGCAGAAAATCTCCCAGCCGCATTTTCATGCTGCCGGCGAGCGGCGGAGACATGGTGTTGATGCCGGGGATGAACTTGGCAAAAAGCAGAGTCTGTTTGCCGCGCCGGTAAAAATATTCTGCCGATCGCAGAATGCAAGTCTCCGGATTCGCCGAAAGCCGGCACAGCAGGCCCAACAACGCCCACCCGCTAACTCTGCCCATGAAATAGAGAATGACATCGCCGCTGATCATCGCCAGCAGAGCTACGCCGAAGACGAGATAGAAATGCAGATCTCCATAGGCAGCGACCGCACCGGCGGTCAGGATGGCGAGCGCGGCTGGCAGCGGAAGGCCCATGGCTTCCGCGAAGCACACTACAGCCAAGAACAGGTAGCCGTGGTGCGAAATCAGTGAGAGCAGGTCGTTCATGGTGAAATCGAGTTTGTTCAGTATAACAATCCCGCCGCAACACTACTGTGGTCGACCTTGGCGCAAGAACTTCTGCTAAAGTGTACGACTTCAGGTTGCTACGAATTTAGGAGGGGCCTTTGTCAGCCCAGAGCCGCCGCTACATCAATCTTCCGAATCGTCCCGTGGGTCTTCCTTTCAGCGATGCTGTGCTGGTGGGCGATACTCTCTACATCTCAGGACGCATCTGTCGGTAGCAAGTTAAAATGTCCGCTTTTCGTAGCACATGAGATGTCCGGTTTCAAAGTTGTGCCCGCGCCGTTTGGGTGGGGTTGATTTTGGGGATGGGGTGGCAGGGGAGGGGGGCAGTTCCCCTTCCCCTGCTCGTCTCTTTAGAAGCTTGGGCCGAAGAAGCTTGGGCCGACAAGGGTGTCCCGCCGTGGTCATAGCGGCCCAGGCAATGCGGTCCGTGGGTGAGACTCAGAGTTCCATTCAGGTGTTGGTGCACCACCACCTGGCAACCCGCCAACGTCGCCCGCCAGCGTACTCGCTCGATCTGCAAGCTCAGATTCTGAAAGCTCACCGTGTTGTCGCGGTTCACGCTGCGTTCGAACTGCAGCGAGAAGATCCGTTCCAAGTCACGATTCCGGCAGGGCACAAAAGCATCGCCCCGCTGCTTGGGCGCGACCTGAAAACGGCGATTGAACTCGGCGATGTACTCTTCCCGCAGAAACCGGTTGGCCGCCTCCAGCGTTCCGAGCTGGCGCAGCCGCAACTCCTGCGGCAAGCGCCCCTGCCAGGTGCCGAAGTTGCGCTCGCTGCGCCCACGCGCTTGCGGCGAGTAGGCCGGGATCATCTGCACCCCCAACTCGTGCAACGCCCGCCCCACTTGCGTGCGGCGCTGGTGGTCCACCTGGCCACCGCCCTTCGGCGTCAGCCAGAAATGGCTGCCCCGGTCGCTGTACAGCGCGCAGAACACGCCTTTGCGCTCGATCACTTCCTTCAGTCCCGCCATCACCGTCAGCGTCGATTCCTCTTCCACTAGTTGGGCGTAGTAAATCTCGCTCGTGGCATCGTCCAGAATCACGATCAGGTCGTACCAGCGTTCGTCCTGAAACCACTGATGGCGGCTGCCGTCGATATGCAACAACATCCCCGGCAATGGCCGCCGCTCCCGCCGCTTGCGATGCGCCCCACGCTTGCCTCCGCGCGCCACCAGACCCGCTCCCTGCAGCGCCTGCTTCACCCAGGTGTAACTCAGTTCGATCCCGTGCTCGGCCTGCAGCTTCTCGTGAAAGTGCTGCACGTTCAGATCGAAATATTTTTCCCGGTACAAGGCGAACACTTTCTCCACCGTCGCCACCGGCACCCGGCGACGCGAAGGTTGGCCCCGCCGCCGGTCCAGCAAACCGTTGTAGCCTTCTGCCACGTAGCGCTCCCGCCACCGCCGCATGTGCCGGTCGCTGATGCCCAGGATCTCCGCCGCTTGCCACCACGTGATCTTCTTCGCCATCGCCTGCAACATCACATCCTGTACTTTCATCGCCCGCTCCATCGCGGCCCTCGGATAAGCTTCCATGCTCCGCATGGTCTCCCATCCTCGCCGCCCGCTAAGCGGACATCTCACTTGCTATCTCAACCGGACTTATCATCTGCTACCGACAGCCATAATTTAGGGATGAGGCTGCGAGTGCGATGGGTGCTAGAATGCCGCACAGGTGCCCTCTTAGGACTTTCGCACCTTGGCCCCAGAAGGGCTGCAAAGGACTTCTGGGCAAAATGACAGCGACCTGTGCAAATCCACGAAAACTTTCACACTTTCTTGCACAGTTTCACATTAGTCACCTTGAACGACGGACGAGTAGAGTAGAAAATAGTTTTTAGAATCGAGCACCTGCACGAAGAGTCGGGATGGCGGAACTGGCAGACGAAGCGGACTTAAAACCTGCGGACCACTCGGGCTGGGTGTGTAAAGACGTTGCGCATATTCTCCGTTACACCGTCCGTAAAAGGCTCTCCGCTTCGATGAACGCGCGGCAGACGCTCGGCCTTTACGGAGGGCTTCCTGCGAGTCTCACACCAGAAACAGTATGCTCCCCATGCCCAAGAGGCCCAGAGGAGCTTGAATTGCCTAAGATTTACACGACTGTCCTGCACATTTCCTGCACAGTGATAACATTCTTATCTATAACCTTTAGAATAAATGATATATGGAATCGCTATCACCCGCTCAGGATGACAACTTTGAGTTGATTTGCGAAGGTTCGACTAACTCCGCGCCCATTTCTGGAGTTACTTCTGCTCGCGTGCGCAGGCGATACCAGAACACAATCGCTATCAGCGAGAACACGAAGATGATGGCTGAGATGGCGTTGATCTCCGGAGTAATGCCGCGGCGGAGACGTCCCCAGATTTCTAGCGGGAGGGTGTTGTCGCGGCCGATCAGGAAGAAGCTTACGGCGATTTCGTCCATGGAAAGGGTGAAGATCAGGAGCGCCGCTCCTATGATGGAGAGCTTTAGATTGGGGACCGTGATGCGCCAGAAGGTTTGCCAGTAAGTCGCTCCTAAGTCTAGCGAGGCTTCTTCCTGGGCGCGGTTTAGTTTTTGCAATCCGGCGAAGACTTCGGTGGTGGCTACGGAGATTAGCGCGGTGCCGTGTCCGAGGACTATGGTGAGCAGGCTTAGTTTTACTTCCGCTACTCGGAACAGCATCAGCAGCGAGAGGCCGGTGATTATGCCGGGGAGAATCAGCGGCAGAAGAACCAGACGGCGGAACAGGGCCTTGCCGGGGAATTGGGCGCGATCTAGCGCTAGCGCGGCGGGGATTCCGAAGACTAGAGCTATTAGCATGGCCGCTACGGCTACTAGCAAACTGTTTAGGACCGAATCCCAGATGGGGGCGTCGCTGAATAGAATGCGGTACCAGTTTAGCGTTAGGTCGCGCGGCGGGAAGCCTCCTACGCCTTGTCCGTTGAAGGAATAAAGGATGAGGATGGCGATGGGCAGGTAGAGGAACGCGAAGACGGCCAGGGCGTGAGCGGTCAGCCAGCGCGAGCCGTGATGTAGAGCACGCTTCATATCTGTGCACCGCAGGGGCTAATGAGCGGGCGTGAGAACTGGGCCGTCCCTCCGGGACTTGAATCATTTGTCCCGCTTTTCCCAGCGCTGAAGCGCTGGGCTAAGCTGGTTTGCCCCTCCGGGGCTGGATGCTCGAGCATTTCATTCCACCGGATTGCCTGAAGACGAGTTCTCACGCACACACTCACGCCCCAATCTAACTGGCTCGAAACGGCGCGGCTGAAGCGGCGCCCCTTCAAAGAATAACTACGCCTTTCGAGACTTCGCCGTTCGAGAGTACGCCGTTCGAGAGCTCCTCGGTATGAAGACGCCGCGCTCACGAGAAACTCCACTTCTTCTCCAGACGCTCGGAGAAGAAGATCAGGCCGAGCACCAGGGCTAACATGCAGAGCGAGATGGCGGCGCCGAGCGGCCAGTTGTACGCGGCTCCGAAGAGGCTGACTACGATGTTTGAGATCATGATGCCGCTCGGGCCGCCGAGCAGGAGCGGCGCTAGAAAGTCTCCCAGGCTTAGGACGAAGGCGAAGGTGGCGCCGGCTAGCACTCCGGGGATGGAGAGCGGAAAGATCACGCGCCAGAAAGTTTGCGCGGGCGTGGCTCCCAGATCGTCGGAGGCTTCGACTAGATTGCGCGGGATGTGTTCGAGCGCGGCGTAGATGGGCAGGAAGGTGAAGGGCGTATAGATGTGCGTCAGCGTTAGCACGACGGCGAACGGGCTGTAGAGGAGGAAATCTAGCGGGTGACTGGTGAGGTGCACATATTGCAGCAGCGTGTTCAGGACGCCGTCGGTGCCGAGAATCGTCTTCCAGGCGTAGGCGCGGACCAGATAACTTACCCACAGCGGAATGATGACTAGTTGATAGTAGAGGTCTTTTCTGCCTCCGGCGTGGAACGAGAGGAAGTAGGCGAGCGGGTAGCCGAGCAGCATGGAGAAGAACATCACGCGGGCGGCGATCCACATGGAACGCAGCAGCGTCTGCCAGTAAACGGGCTTGGTCAGGAGCTCTTTGTAGTTGTCGAGGGTCCAGGAATGAACGATGGCTTGCGACTCGGAGACCGACCAGAAGCTGTAGCAAAACATCAGCAGGTAGGGCACGAGGAGAAACACGGCGACCCAAACGAGCGGCGGAACGGTGATGGCGGTGCGGTAGGCGCGGGAGAACATCAGACGCCGTCCTCGAAATGGAAACCGGAACTGAAACTGTAATTGGAGTTGGAGTTGGTCGCGCGGACCGGGATGGCGTCGGCGGCGCTGAATTCGAACTCCAGCGGGGCTTCGGAATTGGGCAGGTCGCGGCTGGCGGTGCGGATGGTGAGGATCAGTCCGCCATCGGACTCGACTCGCAGAAGTTCGGTGGCGCCGTGGAAAGCCTGGTCGCGAAGCTTGGCGCGGAAACGAACCGTCGCATGATTTTCCGGAGAACCAGTCGCCGACGCAGCGGTTGCCGGGCGAATGCACTCTGGACGCAGCGAGAACAGGGCTGCGCCATTGGGCAGTGAGGTCGGCCATTTCAGCGAGCCGCATGTGGCCGTTCCTTGGCGAACTTCGGCGTGTAATAAATTTGTGTGTCCTATGAATTGCGCGGTGTAGGAGGTCGCGGGGCGGTTGTAAATTTCGCGCGGGCTGGCTACCTGCTCGAGTTCGCCGGCGCGCAACAACGCTATGCGATCGGACATCACCATGGCTTCGTCCTGGTCGTGCGTGACAAAGATGAAGGTGATGCCCACTTCGCGTTGCAGCGCTTTGAGTTCAACCTGCATCTGGCGGCGCAGGTTGGCGTCGAGCGCGGAGAGCGGTTCATCGAGCAGAAGCAGACGCGGACGATTCACCAGGGCGCGGGCGAGCGCGATGCGTTGCTGCTGTCCGCCGCTGATCTTCGAAGGTTTCGATTTGGCGCAGGCGGACATCTTGACCTTGGCCAGCGCCTCGGCCACGCGTGACTCAATTTCGGCGGCTGGACGTCTGGCGATCGCTAGTCCGTAGCCTACGTTTTGTTCTACGGTCATGTGCGGGAATAGCGCGTAGTGCTGGAAGACGGTGTTCACGCGGCGGCGATAGGGGGGCTCGGTGTCCAGGCGCTCGCCCGACATCCAGACCTCTCCGGAAGTCGACTGTTCGAAGCCGGCGAGAATTCGCAAGAGCGTGGTTTTTCCCGAGCCGCTCTCGCCGAGGATGGTCAGGAATTCGCCTTCGGCGATTTCTAGCGAGATGTCGCGCAGCACGATATTCCTGCCGAAGTGCTTGGCGACGGAGCGGATGGAGACGAGCGACGCGGCGCTTGGTTGACTGCGGGTTGCGACTGCGGGTTCTGACGTTGATGGCATGGGTGTCGTTTTGGCGCGCCTACATTTCGCGGGCGTGGTCGCCCGCGGCCACACTTGCTTTGCCACAACCGCTACTGCGTTGCTTTCACTTCGTTCCAGATTTCGTTGTACTTGGCGCGGCGCGGAACATTCTGCCAGAAATAAAGACGCTTCTGGTAATTGTCTACGTCGTCCAGGTGCAGGCTCTTTTGCTCTTCCGGCGTCATGTACTGCGCGGCGTGGGGATTCGCTGGGGTGTAGCCGGTCACGTCGGTGACTTTTTTCTGCGTCTCGGACTGGATCATGAACTCGAGAAGCTTGTAGGCGAGATCCTTGTTTTCGCTGCCGGCGGTGATCATGAGGTGATCGATCCAGCCGGTGGTGTTTTCCTTGGGAATGGTCTCACCCGCCGGAAAATTGCTTTTGCGCAACTGGTTGGTCATGAGCGGCCAGCCCATGGCTATCACAACTTCGTGGTTCTGGAAAAGGTTGGTGAGTTCTCCGCCGGTGGACCACATCTTGCGAATGTTTGGCTTCAACTCCACCAGCTTCTTTTTGACCTGGTCGAGTTCCTCGTCGTTTAAGTTATAAAGATGACTGGGATCGGGCTTGTCGTAGCCGAGCACTTGGGCCGCCATGTAGACGGTGGAAAGATCGTCCCACACGGAAACTTTTCCTTTCAGCTTCGGGTCCCACATGACGTTCCAGCTCTCGGGAGGCTGGGGGAATGCGGTGGTGTCGTAAATCATCGGGTCTGGCCCCCACATGAACGGTACGCCATAGACTTCGCCCTTCGCCCGAACCAGCGACAGCGTGGTAAGTTGCGGCGAAAGCTGGCCGTAGCTGGGCAGTTTGCCAAGATCGAGCGGCGCCGCCAGACCGGAGGTCGCAATCATGGTGGCTACATCGCTCGAGGGAGAGATCACGTCGTAATTGCCCGAGCTGCCACCGCGCAGTTTGGCGACGAGTTCGTCGCTCGATCCCATGTAGGAAGCCGATACTTTGCAGTGGTTCCGCTCTTCGAAAGCCTTGAGGTAAGAAGGATCGGCGTAGCCTTCCCAGACCAGCAGGTTCAACGTGGGAGTTTTCCTGGCGCAGGATCCGGAGAATAGGGCCAACAGCACGGTGAGCAGGGCGAATATCGATTTGCGCAACATTAGCTTATTCTCCCTCATGATCGAAAACGGAGATGGCACGGAGTCTTTGTCCCACTTTAAACTTCCCGGCATACGACGTGTGAGAACTCGGTCCCTTCGGCTTCGCTCAGGGCAGGCTCTCCGGGACTTGGCTCAATATCGTCCACTCCTCCCAGCGCTGAAGCGCTGGGCTAAGTTGGATCGCCCCTCCGGGGCTTCAGAATGTCGGCGGAGTATTGACCCACAACAACCAGGTCTCGCTCCGCCCGGGATTTTTCCAGTGATGCGGCGTGGCGCTCTCGAAATAAAAACTGTCACCGCGCTTCAGATGGTACTCCTCGCCGGCAAGAGCGATCTTCAACTCGCCGCGCAGCACGAACAGGAACTCCTCGCCTTCGTGAGCGTAGGGCTCGCCGCTGCCGGCCTGGGGCGCGATGCGGAACAGGTGCGGCTCCATTACCTTGTTGCCCCAGGCGAGCAACTCCATGCGCACGCCGGGACCGGCTTCGAGCACCTTGCGCTTGGGCGGGCGCACCAATCGGGTGTTCAATTTCGTCGCATCGAAAAAATCAAGGATGTTGGTTTGGTAATAGCGTGCCAGCTTGCGCAGTGTGCCGACGGAGGCGCTCATCTGCGAGCGTTCGAGCGCGCTGAGAAAGCCAATCGAAATTTCCGCCGCGGCGGCGACTTCGGCGAGGCTGAGGCCGCGCTGGGTGCGCAACCGGCGCAGTCGAGGGCCAATCGTCGTTGCTGCGGTAGCGCTGCTGGCGGCGGGCTGGCTGGCGCCCTCGCGCTTCAGCATCTGCACGATGGCAGCCGCGTTCAGCCCGCGGACCTGGCGCAGGTAGCGCGCTTTTTTCAGCAGGCGCACGTCGTGGTTGGTGTAAAGACGATACCGGCTCTTGGTGCGATGGGGGCGGGTCAGTCCCAGGGCTTCCCATGCTCGGATCGCCGACGGAGAAATCCCTACTGAACGGGCTACGTCACCGATTTTGAGATAAACTTGGGCGTCGCTCGACATGATCTCCGAATATGCCTGCTGGTCGCGCCGCGGGGATGCACTTTTCCGCTTGACAGAGGGCTGCGGAATCTCTAACCTTGCGCGATTATAGCAAGGTTTGCGTTGGGCGCAAGCTGAATCGATCTAAGAAATTGCCCCCGAAATCTGGAGGATCTGTCCCATGCCGCCGTCAAAACCTTCCCGGATGTCTTGCTGGCTCATTTCTTTGAGTTCGGCCCTGAGCCTGTGCCTGATCTGCTCCACGCTCATGTCCGCCCAGGGCACCGGCGGACGCATCCTCGGCCGCGTCGCCGATTCAAGCGGCGCCGTGTTGGCGGGAGTGAAGGTCACGCTCACCAACGAAGCCACCGGCGTGAGCAGTGAAACCACCACCAACGCCAGCGGCGACTACGGCTTCCCGCAAGTTCCGGTCGGCACCTATCGCATGGAATTCGACCTCGCCGGCTTCAAGAAGAACCTGCAGCGCGGCGTGAACGTCGATCTCAACCAGATCGTGAGCGTCAACTCGGTGTTGCAGATCGGCGCAACGAAAGAGACCGTCGAAGTGACCTCCGAAGCGCCGCTGGTCGATACCACCAGCACGCAACTGGGCGCGGTCATGGATTCCCGGCAGGTCTCGAACTTGCCACTCAACACTCGCGACACCTATCAGCTTCTGCAACTGCAGCCCGGAGTGATGTCCACCGTCGGCTCCAGCAATACACTCGTTTATGGAAGCGACAACTCCGGTGCGGTCTCGGTGAATGGCGGCCGCGGACGCGCCAACAATTTTAGCGTCAATGGCGGCGACGCCAACGACCTCTTCGTCAACCTTCCGACGGTTCAACCTTCGCCTGACAGCATTCAGGAGTTCCGCGTTCTTACCAATAACTTCGACGCGGAATATGGGCGCAACTCGGGTTCGGTCGTCAATGTGGTCACAAAATCAGGAACCAACGATTGGCACGGCAGCACCTACGAGTTCTTCCGCAACAAGGTGCTCAATGCCAATGAATACTGCCTTACGGCGGCAGATGGTCTGCCTTGCGAGAAGCCGCAGTTCAATCAAAACCAGTTTGGTGGCACCTTTGGAGGACCGATTAAGAAGGAGCGAACCTTCTTCTTTGCCTCCTATGAAGGGCGCCGCATCCGTCAGGGCATCCTCTCGCCGGCTGTCACCGTGCCCACTTCCCAGGAACGGCCGTCTCCCACCAACATTGTGAACGGGCAGATTGTTGCCAACTTCACTGATGTGAACCCGGGTGCACCCACGCCGTTTACGGGAGCGCTGGCCAACTCCTCGATTCTGACAAACCGTACTGGTTGTCAGACGGCAACAACCGCGATCGGCGGCGGAATTATTCAAGATGGTGCGCCGTACGGGGCTGCCATTCCTGGGAACCCACTTCCGCCTATCTTCCCCACGGGCCAGATTCCACTCGCTTGCATGGACGCCACTGCGGTTGATCTGCTGCAGTTTGTTCCCAATGCAGCAGGCAACAATGATCTGATCAGCACCGTTCCTACCCGGGCCATACGCGGCGACCAGTTCACCGTCAAAATTGACCATCGGATCAATGACAAGCAGAACCTGAGCATCTATTACTATTTCAATGACGACCGCACGCTGAACCCCTTCGCCGACTTCGAACTGACCGGCGCCGATGTCCCCGGGTTTGGAAGCATTGTGGCGGAACGCTTCCAGCAGTGGAACATTACCCACACCTGGACAATCAACAACAGCACGGTGAACGAGTTCCGTTTCAATTACAATCGCGAAGGCCAAGAGACATTCCAGCATCCGGCAAATACCGCACTGGTGCAGAACTCCTGCCCGCCGGCTCCCACTTGGCTTACCTCCGTTACCGGCGCCCCCCCTTGTTTTTATGGTGACGTTGCGAATAACGTCAACGGCATACATCCGTTCCTTGGCGCCAGCCGCGAGGGTCTTCCCTCCATCTCCGTATCGGGAGGATTCGACCTCGGCAACAATTCGGAAGGGGAACTTCCTCAGACGGGAAATTCTTTCCAGTGGGCAGATAGCCTAACCAAAGTTAAGGGCAACCATACGCTCAAGTTTGGCGTGGATGTTCGGCGTCAGCAGTTTAACCAATTTTATTATTACAACGTGAACGGAACCTTTAGCTATTACGGGGGAGGCTCCAACGACCCAGGCGCCTGCATCGGAGGCGGCACCCTCAGTGAGCAATGCAGCGAGAATCTGTACCCCGACTTCCTGTTGGGCCTTCCCGATGAATTCGGACAAGGTTCGGCTCAAGTGGAAAATGTACGCAACACAGGACTCTATCTATACGCGCAGGACAGCTGGAAGATAAAGCCGAATCTCACTTTGAACTACGGGTTTCGATGGGAGCTAAACACGCCGCTGGCGGATATCGCCCAGCACGTGGAGACGTTCCGGCCTGGTCAATCATCTACGGTTTACCCTTGTGGAGGTCCCAATACCGATTGCTCGTCGCAAGCTGCGGTCGGATTGGTCGTTCCGGGCGACCCCGGCGTTCCTGCGGGCATGACCCAAACCTATTACAAGGCATTTGCTCCGCGCCTCGGCATTGCCTGGAGTCCGGGCAATTCCGGCAAGACTAGCATTCGCGCTGGCTGGGGGCTTTTCTATAACCCCGTCGAACAGCTGGTGCTGGCACAATTCGGCGCTGAGCCTCCGTTTGGCGGGAGCACCACTGTCAATGAGACGCAGTTTAACCTGCCTTTTCTTGGGCAGGACGGCGTCACCACTTACCTCAATCCGTTTAACGGAGTCCTCAGTCCCCAACGGGGGACACCTCAGGATTGGGCGGTATTCGAGCCTATCGATCTGTACGGCGATTTCCAGCCGCATCTGCGGACGCAGTATTCCGCCCAGTACAACTTGACTATCCAGCGCGAGTTAGCCAGAGACACGAAGCTGGAAATCGGCTACGTGGGATCGCAAGGGCACCGCTTGTTGGCGATTCATGATATCAACTACTCGAATCCGCAGACTTGCGTCGATCTTGCCCAAATCGCGACGCTCAACGCCGCCGACGTCCTGACGGGCCCTGGCGGTGCGCAGACAACGTGCGGCCCGCTTATCGAGGACGCTCCTTTCTACATCCCCCCGAACACGGTGCTGCCCTATGCTTTGCAGTTGCCCTATGCACAGAGCAATGCCCTTCTCCCGGCAGGGACGAACGTTGGGGCGAATGGTCTAACCTTGGTTGGTTTGCGCCCTTATTCTTCGCCCCAGTGCAATCCCACCGGACCTGTTGGCAATAATGGCTGTCCGACCAACGGAGTTCCGGTGTTTACCAGCATCCTTGCCCAGGACACGATCGCCGGCTCAGCCTATAACTCTTTGCAAGTTTCGTTGGAACACCGGTTTGCCCACGGGCTCCAATTTAGCGGTGCCTACACGTTCAGCAAGTCACTTGACGAGGCTTCCAGCTTCGAGGGCATATTGAATCCACTGCCTGGCGCCCATAACCGCGCGTTGTCGCTGTTCGACGCGCGCGACCGCTTCGTAATTAGTTATTACTGGGAGCTGCCGGTAAGAAAATACAGCGGCTTTGCCGGGAAACTGCTCGATAACTGGGCAGTGTCGGGTATTACGACCTACCAGACCGGGTTTCCGATCCGCATCACGTCATCCTCCGACCTTGAGCTAATGAACAGTGCTTCTTTTGAATTCCCGGGCGAGCCCAATCAGATCGCACCGTTTCAATGGCAAAGGCCGCAGTCCAACAGCAATTACTATTTTAATAACAGCTCGATTTTCAGTAATAACGGGATCAACGGTACTGTCGGAAACGCCCCACGCACGATCTGCTGCGGACCGGGAATCAGCGAAACTGATTTCTCTGCCATTAAGAACATTGCGGTCAACGAACGTACCCACTTCGAATTTCGAGCAGAGCTGTTCAATGTCTTCAACCATACGCAGTTCTATAACCCGGACGGCAACATCACAGACGGTTCTCAGTTTGGCCAGGTCACTCAGGTCAAAGACCCGCGTCTGGCGCAGTTCGCCTTGAAGTTGTACTTCTAGTTCGAAAGACGAGTTCGGAAGAATAAAATAAACATGTCCGATCCCCGGGCGGTTTCGGCCGTCTGGCCCAATCTAATGGCCTACCCGGCCTGAGCCTTATTGGAGATCACGATGTACCCCGCATTGCAAAAAGAGCTCGAGACCTTCGAGCGCCGCACTCCGAAGTCCGCCGCAGCGCATAAGAAGAACCTGAAGCGCCTGCCCCTGGGCGTGGCCAGCAATTATCGCGCCTACGAACCGTATCCGATTTTTGTGTCGGAAGCGTCGGGCAGCAAGTTCCGCGATCTCGACGGCAATGAATATATCGACCACAACCTATGTTTCGGCACGCTCATGGCGGGCCACTCGCATCCGGCGGTGATCAAGGCCGTCGAAGGCCGCCTGCACAAGGGCACGGCGTACGGGATGCCGCACAACATGGAGTGGGAACTGGCGGAAGAAATCTGCACGCGCTTTCCGGTGGAGATGTGCCGCTTCGGCAACAGCGGCACCGAAGCCACCCTGCATACGATTCGTCTGGCGCGCGCCGCTACGGGACGCGACAAGATCATCAAGTTCGAAGGCGGTTACCACGGCTTGCATGATGCGGCGCTGGTCAGCGTGAAGCCGCACCCGCCCGCCGACGATTTCGGCGATATCAAGAATCCGCAACCTGTGTCGGCTGGAGCAGGCGTGCCGAAGGCGAGTATCGCGAACGTGCTGATTGCGACGTTCAATGACCTGGAAACGGTGGAGCGCCGGTTCAAAGAGAATCCGAATGAGGTTGCGGCCATCATCCTGGAGCCGATCATGATGAACGTTGGCATCTGCATGCCGCAGAAAGGATTTCTGGAAGGCCTGCGGACGCTCTGCGACCAGCATGGCGCGCTGCTGATCTTCGACGAAGTCAAGACGGGCGCGAAGCTGTGCTGGGGAGGAGCTACGGAATACTTCGGCGTGGCGCCCGACATGATCTGCCTGGCGAAGTCGATTGGCGGGGGATTTCCGCTGGCGGCTTTCGGTACGCACAAGCGGATCATGAGTTTGATTTCGGACCATAAAGTTTTCCACGGCGGCACTTACAACACGAATCCGATTTCGATGGCGGCTGGCCTGGCGATGTTCCGCGAAGTGCTTACTCGGGCGAACTACACTCACATCGAGAAGCTTAGTAACAAGCTGGTGGGCGGATATAAGAAGACCATCGCCAAGGTCGGCTTGCAAGGTTACATCGCGAGCGCGGGGGCGAACGGCGCGCTGATGTTGTATCCGAAGGAGATCCGCAACTACCGCGACTGGCTGGCGATTGACGTGGACCTGTGGCGGCATTACTGGTTCGGCATGGTGAATCGCGGCGTGATGACCCAGCCTTACTGGTGGGACGAGCAGTGGACGATTTCCGTGCAGCACACCGAGGCTGACATCGACAAACACCTGGCGGCGTTTGCGGACGTGGCCGAGCCTCTCGCCGCCGCGCAGCATGAGCGGTTGGGAGCCGTAGCAACACACTAGAACTATCGGGTGATCGGTTCATCGGGCCATCGGGTCATTGAAACCCGGAGCCAGATGGCCCGATCACCCGATGATCCGATCACGCGATTTCTTCAAATGTCTAACGACGATCCTAACCAGCCGCACCTGAAGCGCGTCCTCGGACGCTTTGACCTGGTGTTGCTCTTTGTCGTCGCCGTTTTCAATCTCAACGTCGTCCCGAGCATCGCCGCCAACGGGGGCGTGACCGTCTGGCTTTGGATCATCTCGCTGCTTCTGTTTTTCTGGCCGCAAGGGATCGCGGTGATCGAACTCGCGCATCGCTACCCCGGCGAAGGCGGCGTGTACCTGTGGGCAAAGGAAGTGTTCGGCGACTTCCACGGGTTTCTTTCCGGCTGGTGTTACTGGACGAATAACATGTTGTACGTGCCGACGGTGATGCTGTATTTCGTGGGCGTAACGGTGTTTGCGATGGGCCCGGGCCACGCCGCGCTCGCCGACAACAAGAATTTCGCGATGGCCGCTTCTCTGGCGCTACTGGCGCTGCTTACGGTCGTCAACATTGTTGGACTGGGAGTTGGGAAGTGGCTTAACAATCTGGGCGCCATCGGAACTTTCATAGCGGCGGCGGTTCTGATCGGTCTCGGAGTTACGGTCTGTTCGCGTTTTGGCACGACCGTAACCGCCGCCGATTTTCGGATTCCGCCGGACCCCAGGTTCGTTCTGAATTCGTTCGGCGTGATTTGCTTTGGCTTGGTCGGACTTGAGCTTGCTTCGGTGATGGGCGACGAAATCCGGGATCCGCAGAAAACATTGCCGGGCGCGGTGGCATGGGGCGGCATGGTTTCCGGACTGCTGTACATCGGAGCGACGCTGACGCTGCTGGTCGCGGTCGGCAAGAACGACATCAACGTGCTGCAGGGCATTGTGCAGGCGGTCAGTCATATGGCCGGCAAAGTTGGGGTGGCGTGGATTATCACTCCGTTTGCGGTGATGCTGAGTCTCTCGATTGCGGGGATTGGCTCGGCATGGATGGGCGGTTCGGCGCGCATTCCGTTCGTCGCCGGGCTGGATTCCTACATGCCCGCGTGGCTCGGCAAAGTTCACCCCAAATATAGGACGCCCTCTGCGGCGCTGATCGTGCAGGCGGTCGTATCGCTGGTATTGATCGTCATCAATTTTTATGCCTCGGGCGGCGTGCAGGAAGCTTTCCAGACCATGCTTTCGCTGGCGGTAGTTCTGCAACTGGTGCCGTTTCTGTATGTGTTTGCGGCGCTGCTGAAGTTTGCTTTCGGTGGCGACCTGGCGGGCGCGCGCTACGGCCGCGGCACGCTGATTGTTTCCGGGTTCTGCGGCTTCGTGACTACAGCGCTTGGAATCGCATTGGCGTTCTTTCCGGCCAAGCAGATTACTTCGGTCTGGAGGTATGAAGCGAAGATGTTCGGGTTCACGTTGTTTTTTCTGGCGCTGGCCGCGTTCTTCTTTTTTGTTTACGGGCGGCTGAAAGCTCCGCAGGCCGCCGTGGTTGAATAGAAGCAGCTGATTCGTGGAGGACTTATGCCTGGTGGAGTTACAACTGACATCAAGAGTTATTCGATGCTGATCAATGGCGAGTGGGTCGCGAGTAAGTCGGCTAAGACCTTCCCCGTGTACGATCCCTCAACCGAAGAGATTATTGCACAGGTTCCCGACGCGAACGCGGACGATGTTAACGGCGCGGTCGCGGCTGCCAAGGCCGCGTTTGAGGAAGGTCCGTGGGCGACCACCACGGCGCAGGAGCGTGGACGCGTTCTCTTCCGCCTGGCCGAGAAGGTGCGCCAGAACCTGCCCATGCTCGCCGAACTCGAATGCCGCAACTCGGGCAAGCCGATTGTTGAAGCGGAGTTCGACATCACCGACGTGGCTACGTGCTTCGAATACTATGGCGGATTGGCCACGAAAGTCGTCGGCTACGTGAACCCCGTTCCCGACAACGCGATGAGCCTCTCGCTGAAAGAACCGATGGGCGTTGCCGGGCAGATCATTCCATGGAATTATCCGTTGCTGATGGCCGCGTGGAAACTGGCTCCGGCACTGGCTGCCGGTTGCACCTGTGTGCTCAAGCCTGCCGAACAAACTCCGCTCACCGCGCTTGAGCTGGCTAAGTGGTTCGACGAAGTCGGTCTGCCGAAGGGCGTGGTGAATGTGATTACCGGTTTTGGCGAAAGCTGCGGCTCGCCTCTGGTCAAGCATCCGGACGTGGACAAAATTGCGTTTACCGGCTCGGCCGCCGTCGGCAAGATCATTGTGAAGGAAGCCGCAGATACCGTGAAGCGCGTGACGCTCGAACTGGGCGGCAAGTCGCCGAACATCTTTTTTGCCGATGCCGACTTCGAAGCCGCCATCGATGGAGCGCTGTTTGGGGTCTTCATCAATCAGGGAGAAGTCTGCTCGGCCGGCAGCCGCATCCTGGTGCAGAAATCGATTTACAACAAGTTTGTCGAAGCCATGGCCGAGAAGGCGAAGAAGATCAAGATCGGTCCGCCGCTCGAGCGCGAGACTAAGATGGGATCACTGGTCTCGAAAGAGCAATACGACCGCGTCTGTTCGTATCTCGAGATCGGCAAGAAAGAAGCCAAAGTAGCCGCGGGCGGCGGGCGGGCCGATAAGTTCCCGAAAGGCTACTATGTGCAGCCGACTATCTTCTATAACGTCGATAACAACGCCCGCATCGCGCGCGAAGAAATCTTCGGCCCGGTCGCGGCCTTGATTCCGTTTGACGACGAAAAGGACGCGCTCAAGATCGCGAACGACACGCCCTACGGGCTGGCTGCCGCCGTCTGGACGCGCGATATTTTCAAAGCCATGCGCGCGGTGAAGGCGCTGCGCGCGGGCATCGTGTGGGTGAACCACATGCAACCGACTTATGTAGAAGCGCCCTGGGGCGGCTACAAGCAGTCGGGCTTTGGCCGTGAACTCGGGCCGTGGGGCATCGAAGAATATCTTGAGACCAAGCAGGTGTATATCAATCTGAACGAAGCTCCGATCGGCTGGTACTGAGAGTTAGTTGCCAGTGGCCAGTGGTCAGTTGCCAGTTAGAACCGACCTTGGCTCGGGCAGACAATACAGGCAGACAATAACTGAGATCTGACAACTGAGACCTGAACTATGTCCACCATTCAACTGCGCACACCCATTCCCGGACCTTGCTCGCAGGCACTGATGAAACGACGCAATGCTGCCGTTGTGCAGGCGGCTTTTCACGCCACGCCGGTCTTCGTGGCCAAGGCGGAAGGGGCGGTCGTTGAAGATGTTGACGGCAACCGCCTGATTGATTTTGCCGGCGGCATCGGCTGCCTCAACACCGGACATCGCGCGCCGGCTGTGGTCGAGGCCGTGCGCCGCCAACTTGATCGCTTCCTGCACACTAGCTTCAACGTACTGCCTTACGAAAGCTACATTGCCGTTTGCGAGAAGCTGAACGCGCTGGTACCGGGCAAGGGACCGAAGAAAACCATACTCGTGAACACGGGCGCGGAAGCTGTGGAGAACGCCATCAAGATCGCGCGCTGCTACACGAAGCGGCAGGCGATCATGTGCTTCGAGGACGCGTTTCACGGCCGGACTTATATGGCGATGGCGGCGACCAGTAAGACGCATCCTTATAAGGCGGGATTCGAGCCGTTCCCGAGCGAGGTATATCGCATTCCGTATGCGTATTGCTTCCGTTGCTCGTACTCGATGAAGTATCCGTCTTGCGATGTGCATTGCGCGCGGCACATTGAAGATACGTTCAAGCGGGTGGTGGCGGCCGAATCGGTTGCGGCGGTTATTGTCGAGCCGATCCTGGGGGAAGGCGGATTCGTTACTCCGCCGGCGGAGTTCTATCCAACGCTCGGCGCGATCTGCCGCAAGCACGGGATTCTGCTGATCGCTGACGAAGTGCAGACTGGATTCGCTCGCACCGGCGCGATGTTTGCCTGCGAGCGGCTGGGATTGGAGCCCGACTTGGTCACGATAGCCAAATCGCTGACTGGCGGCCTGCCCATGGGCGCGGTCACGGGCCGCGCCGAAATCATGGATGCTCCCGGCAGCGGCCAGCTTGGTGGCACGTTCGCCGGCAATCCTCTGGCCTGCGAGGCGGCGCTGGCCGTGCTTGACATCATCGAAAAAGAAAACCTCTGCGCGCGCGCCAACGTGCTGGGCGAACGTTTTCGCAAGCGCGCGGCGAAGTGGCAGGAGCAGTGGGAACTGGTTGGCGATGTCCGCGGACTTGGCGCCATGCAGGCGATTGAACTGGTTCGCTCAAAGACAACCCGCCAGCCCGCTGACGAAGAGACCAAACAAGTGTCGCAATACTGTTACGAGCATGGACTGGTGACGATCACCGCCGGTTCTTACAGCAACGTGATTCGCCTGCTCGTGCCGCTGGTCATCACCGACGCGCAGATGGATGAAGGAATGGATGTGCTCGAAGCTGCGCTGGCCCGCGTTGCCGAGGGTTGTGTGGGGGCGGACGCTCTCGCACGCCCAAGCCGAGCGTAGCTCGGCGGAGAGTCTCTGTGTAAGTCCGGGAAATCATATGACTACTGTAACTACGGTTCCTGCCATGACTGGCCAAGAGATGGTCGATCTCACCAAGAAACACACGCTGTTTGAGTGGTCTGCACAATCGAAGGTCGATCCCATCCCGGTGGCGCGCGCCAAGGGCATTTATTTCTGGACGCCCGAAGGGAAACGCTTCATCGACTTCAACAGCCAGTTGATGTCGGTGAACATTGGACACGGCGATGAGCGCGTCATCCGGGCCATAACCGAGCAGGCATCGGCGCTGGCTTACGCCAATCCGTTCATGGCGACGGAACCGCGGGCGCGGCTGGGGGCGAAGCTGGCGGAGATCACTCCGGGCGACATTGACACGTTCTTCTTTACGAATGGCGGCGCGGACGCCAATGAGAACGCCATCAAGATCGCGCGCTTTTTCACCGGACGCCACAAGATCATCGCGCGTTACCGCTCGTATCACGGCGCGACGGCCGGCGCCATCAGCCTTACGGGCGATCCTCGCCGATGGGCGGTTGAGCCTGGACTTCCGGGCGTGGTGCACGTGCTCGATCCTTATCATGGCATCGAACGCGGATGGGAGTCGGCGGAGACTTCGCTGGCCATGATCGACGAAACCATTCAACTGGAAGGTCCGCACACGATTGCCGCGTTCGTTCTGGAGCCGGTGACCGGGACGAACGGCATTCTTGTGCCTCCGGATGGATATCTGGAAGGCTTGCGGAAACTTTGCGACAAGTATGGGATTCTGATGATCGCCGACGAAGTGATGTCGGGCTTTGGCCGAACAGGTGAGTGGTTTGCGGTCGATCATTGGAAGGTTGTTCCCGACTTACTTTGCATGGCGAAGGGACTTACTTCGAGTTACATTCCACTGGGCGCTGTCGGTATGCGGCAACATATCGCGAGGCACTTCGACGACAAGGTGTTCTATGGCGGACTTACTTATAACAGTCATCCGATGGGATGCGCTACGGCGCTGGCTACCATTCGCGTTTATGAGGAAGATCATCTGATCGAAAATTCGCGCAAGATGGGCGCGATCATGAAGACGCTGGGCTCGGAGTTGCAGGCGAAACACCGGTCGGTGGGCGCGGTACGCTCGATTGGGCTGTTCGGCATTGTCGAGCTGATTCGGGACCGCACGACGCGGCAGCCCATGGCTCCTTTCAATGGCACCTCGGATGAAATGGTTGCGCTTGGCAAGTTCTTCAGAGAGAACGGGCTCTATACGTTCGTTCGGTGGAATACCTTCTTCACCAATCCTCCGCTGTGCATCAACGAGCAGCAACTGCGGGAGGCGTTTGCGATCATTGATAAAGGGCTGGAGATCACGGATCGGGCGGTTAAGTAGGGCGGAAAACTCTTGATGCGCGCCGCGGTTGCCCCCAGCGGCTAAAGCCGGGACAATTGTCGGCGACTTGTGGTATGCCTGAAGGCATACCCTGATACGAATCGCGGGTTTCTCCACTTTGGTGCTAGCGCCAGGTGCGTTGCTGACTATCGTAGGCGGAACTCATCGCGGGTTCGTGGTGCGCTTTGGCGGCGTGCTCGTTGATCGCGGTTGCGGCTTGGGTGCGGAGGTTGCCGGACTTCGCGTCGAATTCCAGCGTGCTTACGCTGTGGGCACACTGCGTGCAGGTGAACCTCATGCCGCTCTTGATGCGCTCGATTCGGTAGGCTTTCACTGAATGAATTGTAGCTCGTCGGCGAGCAGAGGCGAAGACGCGATGGTGGGGCGGCTAAGGTAACGCTGTAGCGACTCCCGAGTTACTTTGGCTGCGGGCAGCTGCCGAGCTTCGCTCGGCTTGGACAGCCGAGGGCGGCTGTCCCTACGCAACCTTGGACGGGCGGGGGCGCCCGTCCCCACACAAACAACGGCGTTACTTTTCCAGGCGGTTATATTTTTTTAAAACCTCTTGCAGACGGTCGTGCGGTAGGGCGATTACGGTGTGGTCGTCGATGCCGGTCATGGTTTCGGCGGCTACCATGGCGTTGACTACGGCTTCTTCGGTGGCCTGGACGGTGGCTAGGAACAGGGGATCGAGGCTGTCGTTGGGGAGCATTTTTAGGTCGCGGACTCCCTTGGTGGACGCCGCTCCGGAATTCGCGGTGGAGAAGGCTACGAAGATGTCGCCGGAACCGTCGCCGGAGTAGCTGCCGTCGCGGCCTAGGCCGAGAGACGCTCGGCGGGCGATTCGCTTCAGTTGGGTCGGAATCAGCGGGGCGTCGGTGGCGACTACGATGATGATCGAGCCGACGTCATCTTTCCAGACCGTGTGCTCCGGAATTTCGCGTCCCACGGGAACGCCCGCGATGCGCAATTGGTCGCGCTGTCCGTAGTTGCACTGCACGAGCACGCCGATCGTGTAACCGCCTGCTTTCGGATCGAGCACGCGGGAGGCAGTTCCGATGCCTCCCTTGAATTCGTTGCAGATCATGCCGGTTCCGCCGCCTACGTTGCCTTCTTCTACCGGGCCGCCATGCGCGGAATCGAGAGCGTGGAAAACGTGCTCGGGTTTTACGTGGAATCCGTTGATGTCGTTGAGATAGCCGTCCCAGGTTTCGGCGACCACGGGCAATGACCACCAGTAGCCTTCGATGTCGGGCTCTGCGCGCTTCACTTTCCAGGCGATGACGGCGTCGCGCACCACGCCTACGCTGTGCGTGTTGGTGATCATGATGGGGCCGTCGAGAAAGCCGGAGTCTTCGAGCCAGGTTGTGCCGGTCATCTCGCCGTTGCCGTTGAGCGTGAACCAGGCGCCGAAGACGGAGTCATTGGCGTCGCGTCCGCGGGGATGGATGGCGGTTACGCCGGTGCGGACGGGGCCTTCTCCTACTTTGAGTTTGCCGCTGCCGGAGATTAGCGTGGTGTGTCCGACTTCTACGCCGCGGACGTCGGTGATGGCGTTGTTGGCGCCGGGTGTGCCGTCGAAGGGGACGCCGAGGTCGCGGGCTCGGGGCTTGGCTTGGGCGATGGCAAGAGTGCAGGCACCGAGAAGAGCGCAGAGGAGTACGCGAGATCGGATCATAAGTGTTGTCCGATTGGGCAACGGCGGCAGTATAAAGCATGGAGGGGTTGGTTTAGAATTCTGCTAACAGGCTGCGGAAAAAATTTCTCGCGCAGAAAGCGCGGCCTCAGCGGCTAAAGCCGCGCTCAAGAAAATGCGTTACCGCAGCGCTGAAGCGCTGCGCCACCCAAAATCAAGTGCGGGATTGTTTTTTCGCATTCTGCTGCGGAAAACAGTCTGCGTCAGGAGGTGAAATGGAGAACTGGAAGCGGGCGGTGATTGCGGGATCGGTGGGAGCGGCGACCCTGTTGCTGCTGAAGGGGAAACGTCCGGCGGCGGTGCTGGTGGGAGGGGTGGGACTGGCGGTGCTGGCGTCCGAGTATCCGACTCAGTTTGCCCAGATTCGCGAAGAGCTGCCTTCGTATGTGCGGCAGGGAACGAAGTTTCTGGACCTGGCGATGAAGATCGGCAGCAGGCTCGAAGAGTTGGCGGAAAAGCGCGCGGCGCGGGCGTTTGAGGAACTGGGAGAGTACTGAGCGTTGGCGAAAGAGACGCGGCGAGCCGCGTCTCTACAGGAGAGTTTTGAGGCTAGTCTATTCCCAGTTGTTTGCGGGCTTCGGGGCTTAGGCGTTCGGGAGTCCAGGGCGGATTCCAGACTACATTGACGCTGGCGTTGCGGACGCCGGGGAGTTGCTCGACGCGGGACTTGACCTGGGCGCTGATGTTGACGTGCTCGGGGCAGCCTTGAGCGGTGAGGGTCATATCGATGGCGACGTCCTGTTGACCTTCGGGTAGGTCGTCGAAGCGGATTTCATAGATCAGGCCGAGATCGACGATGTTGACGGGGATTTCGGGATCGTAGCACTGCTTGAGTGCGTTCAGAACGTCATCCTGGGCGAGGGGCATGAATTTCCTTTGCGGCTCGTTCGATTATGGAATATTGATACTGTAACGCTTGCTCATATTCTATAGCGAATCCAGGCTTGCTGTGACCACAAGCAGCTGCCGAGCTTCGCTCGGCTTGGACGGGCGAGGGCGCCCGTCCCCACACGAAGGTTCTTAGATCATGGCCCTCGATTCGGCGTTTCAGAAAAAACTGCAGATCTTTCTGGTGGCCGCCATTGTGCTTGCGGGCGGACGCGCGGCTTACATCGTGTATGAGCGGCGCGAGGCGATGAAGGATGAGGCTAAGCCCAAGCCGGAAACGGCGCTGAAGGCGGACTACTACGTTACGCCGAAGAAGCTGCATGCTTATGATCTGACGTCGGCTCGCCAGTTGACCGAGCAGGCGGTATGGGTGAAGGTCGGTTATCAACTCACGTACTATCCCTACGATCGCGAGCGGCACAAGACGGATTTCGGGCACGAAGCGGGACTGCTGCCGCCTTTGCAGAAGCTCGCGATTCAGGATGTGGTGACCGATGTTTCTCCGCTGGCTCCGGGGATCGAGCAGGTGATGGCGTGCTTTTCGCTGCAGGGCAACGGTTATGCGGCTCCGATTGGTGCGGTTAAGGGAAGCGATTTTAAGATTTACACCGACGAGATTTTCTTCATCGAAGATCCGCACGATTTGTACAAGCACTGGCCCGCGGACGTCTGGAAAAAGATTGACGCTCATGAAGTGCAAGCGGGGATGAGCGAGTTACAGGCCAGCTTCGCGATTGGGATGGGCGTGGCCGCGGGTTCAGGCGACTACGGTTCGCGAACTCTGCGCTATCCGAATGGCGGAAAACCTCTGGCGATCAGGTTTGAAAACGA
>Ga0316363_10000461_pt1 | contig 54939 bp, 49 predicted proteins | sample Sb_taG_3_FD_200459 | JGI IMG/M metagenome (GOLD analysis project Ga0316363, IMG submission 200459) | Peat soil microbial communities from Weissenstadt, Germany - Sb_50d_a_PC metaG (v2) (version 2) | ecosystem: Environmental > Terrestrial > Soil > Wetlands > Peat | place: Germany: Weissenstadt...
TGCTCCACTGCCCCAGCGACCTGGACCGGACGTGCGCTACTTAATTAGATGCAACCAGGATTCAACCCGCCAGCCGCTTGGGTTTTCATCACTTTTGGTGAGCCCCAGGCTCATGGCGACAGGATGGCATCCTGCGGCGGGTTGTCAACCCGCCCGGCGAGCGAAGCTCGCCTGTTCGCTCCGTTACGCAACGTTTCTGCCGCCGGAGACGCCGTCTCCGCGGCCTCCAGTATCTCAGGCCCTTCCTACCTGCCCCTGCCCGCCGGCCGATCCGGAGTGTTGATCGACTTCCAGTAGTCCGATTCCTCTTCCTCCGAAGCCTTTTGCGCGGCGCTCATATCGTTGGCGGTCGCGACCACGCTGCCCTTCATCGCCGGCGCCAGCGAAAGGAAGACCCCCGTACCCGGCCACGCCACGCTGTTGCGCACCGAGACGTTCTTCGACCGGTCCAGCCGCACCACCGGCGTGCCGGCCTTCGGGCTGCGGGTCTGAACGCCGTCCAGGTCGAGCCCAGTCGAGTCGCGGATCAGGAACGGAATCCCGCTCTCCGCGTTGATGCGCACGTTGTGCAGCTCGAGCCCCGCCGTATTGAAGGCTCGCAGGCCCTCCCTGGCATTCGCCACGATGTCGCTGAGCCGCAGGCCTTCCACCGGCATCTCGGGCAGCCCTTCGATGCTCACCGCGATCCTGCACCGGTTGATCGTCACGTTGCTGATGGCTATGTTGCGGAAGATGGGCGTGCGCCCGGAGACCGGCTCCGCCGGCGCCCTGGTGTAGTAGTTGGTCACCTCGATAGCCGGGTCGGGCGTGTCCTCGATCACCCAGTTGTCGAACCGCAGATTCTCCATCACGCCGCCGCGCCCCCGCGTGCTCTTGATGCGGATGCCGCGGTCGGTCCCCTGTGCCACGATGTTGCTCGCCACCACGTTGCGGATGCCGCCCGAAGTCTCGCTCCCCAGGACCACCGCGCCGTGCCCCCGATGAATCGTGCAGTTGGTGATGCTGATGTCCTCCGTGACGCGATTGACCCGCCGGCCGTCGGCGTCTTTCCCCGACTTCAGGCAGATGGCGTCGTCGCCCGTATCGAAATAGGAATCGGAAATCCGCACGTGCCGGCAGGAGTCGATATCCACGCCGTCGGTGTTGGCGCCGGGGAAGCTCTCCACCACCACATTCCGAATCGTCACGTTCTCGCAATACAGCATGTGCAGCACCCACATCGGCGAGCCCACGATGTGGATGCCTTCGATCAGGATATTCTTGCTCTCCACCGGCCGGATGAAGTCGGTGCGCAAGGCCATCTCCGCCGTGCGCCGCTGCTCGTCGGAGACCGTCTGTTTTAGCTCCAGCTTTGCCAGCAGGTCATTCCACGCGGTGCGCCACGCCGGATCGCCGGTCAGCTTCCGCCACTCGGCGTTGTCCGCCGTAATCGTGCCGTGGCCGGTGATGGCGACATTCTCCAGGTGATTCCCGCCGATCATGGCCGCGGGCGCCCGCGTCTCCACCCCTTCGAAGCGGCTCTGCACCAGGGGATACTCGTCGCGGTTCGCCACGAACCGGATCACCGCCCCGCTGTCGATATACAGCGTCATGTTGCTGACCAACTCGATGGCGCCCGAGACGTAGTTGCCCGCGGGAATGAACACCGTGCCGCCGCCGGCTTTCTTGCACGCCTGAATCGTTTCGTGGAATGCCGCGGTGGAAGATGCGGACGCATCCTTTTTGGCCCCGTAGTCGAGCACGTTGAAAAAGGGGCGAGCGCCCCCCGTGTCCTGGGCCGCCGCCCTGAACGCCATCGAAAGCAGCCACCCGCCGATGCACAGTTGTCGTCTCACATTAGTTTTCTAGCATAAGGCGGCCCGAAAGGTTAACCGGGCGCCGCAGGTATGGTTTCGCTCGCCATACTGTTATGGCAGAATCGGATGTATGAAGAAGACCTTGAACATCGATGACAAACTCCTCACGGAGGCGAAGGCGGCATGTGGGGCGGCATCGGATACGGAGACCGTGCGCTTGGGGCTCGAGGCCTTGGTGCGCCGTGCAGCTTACGAGCGCCTTCGGGGCCTTCTCGGCTCGGAGCCTCACGCGCGGGACGTGCCCAGGCGGCGTGAGAGGCCGCCTGCAAAGCGTAGGGTGGCGTGATGGTCCTCGTGGACACCTCGGTGTGGATTCGGTCTCTTGCCGGGAGGCCACCCTACATGGCCGAGCTGGACAGGCTCTTGGGCAGCGATGAGGTGGCCGGGCACGAGCTGGTCTACGGAGAGCTGCTCATCGGCGATCGCGGAGGCCGGAGAAAACTTCTGGCCGCCTACGAACAGATGCACCAGGCGGGCATGGTCCCCCACCGCGACGTCGTCGCGTTCGTGCGCGCTCGCGACTTGCTGGGCCGCGGCGTAGGCTGGATCGACGTTCACCTCCTGGCGTCCGCTATTGTGGGGCGATTGCAATTATGGACGGCCGACCCACGTTTCTCCGCGGTGGCTGACGAGCTTGGCGTCGGTTACGCGGTGCCGGCCTCAAAAGCGGAAGGACCGTCTTGACGGGGTGCAGGCGGCGCGGCGCACGGAATCTACTTCTTCTTCTCCAGGTTCCACAATCCCCGCGAGAGCACGCGTCCGCAGAACGGGCAGTAGTTGATCCCCACGAAGCTGTGCCGCTCGTCGCCAAACACGAGGTAGTATTCCGTGTCGATCTCGGTCACGATCCGGCCGTTGCTCAGTTGGTGAGGCTGGGCGTGCCGCGCCATCTCCTGGTCGATCAGGCGCGCAAACTCGTCGCAGCAGGTCATTCCGACAGTTTGGCACGAATGGCCGGCGGACACGTATCGCTCCCCGCCGGCGCCTGTTCGGCGCCGCATCGCAGAAGCTCGACCGCGCTAGAATGTTCAGTCTGCCATGGCGAGACAACTGGTTGAGTGCGTCCCCAACTTCTCGGAAGGGCGCGATGCCGCGAAGATCGATGCGCTGGTCGCGAGCATCGTGTCGGTTCCCGAAGTGGTTCTGCTGGACCGCGAGTCGGATGCCGATCATAACCGCTCGGTCCTGACGTTGGTGGGTCCGCCCGCGGCGGTAGCGGATGCGGCTCTGCGGTCGGTCCGGAAAGCGGTAGAGCTGATCGACCTGACCAGGCACCAGGGCGCGCACCCGCGGATCGGCGCGGCCGATGTCGTGCCGTTCATTCCCATCGAGGGCGTCACGCTGGAGGATTGCGTCCGGCTCGCCGAGCGCGTCGGCAAAGAGATCTGGGACCAGCTCAGGGTGCCCGTGTACTTCTATGAGGCGGCGGCCAAGCGGCCCGACCGCGTGAACCTCGAAAACATCCGCCGCGGCCAGTTCGAAGCGCTGGTGACCGAGATGGGCACGGTTCCGGAGCGCCGGCCGGATGTGGGCGACCCGGTCTGCCACCCCACCGCGGGCGCGGTCGTGGTGGGCGCGCGAAAGTTCCTCATCGCCTACAACATCAACCTGGGCACGCCCGACGTGGCCATCGCCAAACGCATCGCCAAGACCATTCGCTTCTCTTCCGGCGGTTTCCGCCACGTCAAATCGATGGGCGTGATGCTGGCCTCGCGCAATCTGGCGCAGGTGTCCATCAACCTCACGGATTTCGAGCAGACCCCCATGCACCTGGTCTTCGAAACGGTGCGGCGTGAAGCGGAGCGCTACGGAGTGCCGGTGGTGTCGAGCGAGATCGTCGGGCTGATTCCGAAGAAGGCGCTGGAGATGTCGGCGGAGTATTTTCTGCGCTACGAGAATTTCCGGCCCGAGCTGGTCCTGGAGAACCGCATCGCCGATGCCCTGACGTCGCGCAGCGGTCTGCCGGAATTCCTGGACGCTCTGGCCGCTCCCACTGCGACGCCGGGCGGCGGCAGCGCGTCGGCGGCCGCGGCGGCCATGGCAGCGGCGCTCGGCGCAATGGTGACGCGGCTCGCCAAGCAGGACAGCAGCTCCTTCGAGGACGACCGCCGGTTCTTTACCGAGGCCGTGGAGCGCGACGCCGAAGCGTTTCAGAAAGTGATGGCGGCCTACAAGCGCCCCAAGGAGGAGCGCGGACCGCACGTGGAAGAGGCCCTGCACGGGGCCGCCGAGGTGCCCCTCGAAGTGCTCGAACGGGCGGCCGCCATGTCCGCGCGCCTGGACGCCCTGGAGATCCCGGCAAGATTCGGCTCCGACCTCGCGGTCGCCAAGGCGCTGATCGCCGCCGCGAAAACCGGCGTATTGGAAAACGTCCGCATCAATCTGGATTCGATTCAGGACGAGAGATTCAAGGCTGCAATCGCGATCCGCCTCCGTGCGGTTGGTGTATGATCGGACGCGGAGGATAGAGTTCCATGGCGAAATATCTCATCGCAGCATCGTATACGGCGGAAGGACTACGCGGGCTGGCCAAGGACAAGGCCTCGGGGCGGAAGAAGGCAGTCGAGAAGGCCCTGGCTTCGGTAGGGGGCAAGCTGGACGCGGTTTACTACGCACTGGGAAAGTGGGATGTGTTTGTCATAGCCGATTTTCCCGATAATCTCGCGGCCGCGTCCATGGCTGTCGCCGTCTCTTCGACCGGCCTGGTCCGGACGCAGACCACCCCGCTGTTCACCGTCGCGGAAGCCGACCACCTTTTCGACAAGGCTGTCGCATATCGCGCGCCGGGCGCCTGAACGGCCCCCGCCACCGCGCGCTATGATTGCGGTCGGAGGCCGAGATGAGTCTTACCACCGCCATCCAAGCGCCGAGGGGCCTTCAGATGACCTGCAAGGGCTGGCACCAGGAAGCCGCCCTGCGCATGATCCATAACAACCTCGATCCCGAGGTCGCGGAAAAGCCCGAGGAGTTGATCGTCTACGGGGGGAGGGGCCGCGCGGCGCGCGACTGGCCCTCCTTCCACGCCATCGTCCGCGCGCTCCGCTCGCTCGAAAACGACGACACGCTGCTGGTGCAATCGGGCAGGCCCGCCGGCATCTTCCGGACGCATCCGGAAGCGCCGCGCGTTCTGATCGCCAACTCCAACCTGGTGGGCCATTGGTCTGACTTCGACGAATTCACGCGCCTCGAGAAACTGGGGCTCACCATGTACGGCCAGATGACCGCGGGCTCGTGGATCTACATCGGCAGCCAGGGGATCGTACAGGGCACCTACGAGACGTTCGCCTCGCTCGGCCGCAAGCATTTCGGCGGTTCGCTGGCAGGCCGGATCGTGGTCTCCGGCGGCATGGGAGGGATGGGCGGCGCCCAGCCGCTGGCCGCCACCATGAACGGCGCGTGCTTCCTCGGGGTGGAGGTCGATCCGCTGCGCATCGAACGGAGGCTCGACACCGGGTACTGCGACCGCATCGCGTGGAACCTGGAGGATGCCCTGCGGATCGTCACCGAAGCCCGTGCCGCCGGACAGGCGCTTTCGGTCGGCCTGGTGGGCAACTGCGCCGACGTGCTTCCCGAGTTGGCGCGCCGCGGCTTCGTGCCGGACGTGCTCACCGACCAGACCAGTGCCCACGATCCGCTCAATGGCTACGTTCCCAACGGCATGACACTCGAACAGGCGCGGGCGTTGCGTGTGTCCGATCCCGGCCAATACCAGGCGCGCGCCATTCAAGCCATGGGTGTGCACGTCGAAGCCATGCTGGCGCTGCAGAGCCAGGGCGCCGTCACGTTCGATTACGGCAACAACATCCGCACGCAGGCGAAGAAGGCCGGGGTGGAGGACCCGTACCGCATTCCGGGATTCGTGCCCGAGTTCATCCGGCCGCTGTTCTGCGAGGGGCGCGGGCCGTTCCGCTGGGTGGCGCTCTCGGGCGATCCGGAAGACATCTACCGCACCGATCGCCTGGCGCTGGAACTCTTCCCGCACAACGAAACCCTGGCGCGCTGGATTCCCATGGCGCGGCAGCGTATCCATTTCCAGGGCCTGCCCGCGCGCATCTGCTGGCTGGGCTACGGCGAGCGTGCGGAGTTCGGCGTGGCCATCAACCGCCTGGTGCGCTCCGGCGAATTGAAGGCGCCCATTGTGATCGGGCGCGACCACTTGGACGCCGGCTCGGTGGCTTCGCCGTATCGCGAAACCGAAGCCATGCTGGACGGCTCGGACGCCATCGCCGACTGGCCCCTGCTCAACGCCCTGGTCAACACCGCGGCGGGCGCTTCGTGGGTGTCCATTCACAACGGCGGTGGGGTGGGCATCGGTTACTCGCAACATGCCGGCATGGTGGTGGTGGCGGATGGCACGGCGGAATCCGAACGGCGCCTCGAGCGCGTGCTGACCAGCGATCCGGGTTTGGGCGTGATCCGTCATGCCGATGCCGGATACGAAGAAGCCATCCGCTTCGCCCGCGAGCACGACATCAAGCGGCCCATGGAAAGCTGAGTGTGGTGTCTCGCTTAAGAATTGACGAAGCTGCGCAACCCGATGTGGGGCAGCCATTCCTGGCTGCGGACCCGCTTTCCAGCGGGTCTAGCCGGCTGAAAGCCGGCTGCGGGCAGGATTGCCCGCCCCACAGTTTTTGTGAAATATCACCCTGGACAGGACACTAGTGCCGGGCGAAATCGCGGTACTCAATTGCAGCCAACTGATCACTCTGGCCGGGCCGCCGCGCGCCCGCTTGGGCCCCGAAATGCGCCAGCTCGGCATTATCCCGGACGGCGCAATGCTGGTCCGCGGCGGCCGCATTCGGGCCACCGGCACCCGGGCCGAAATCGAAGCGCGGCTATTGTCCGAGACCGAGGTCGTGGATGCCGGAGGGCGAATCGTTCTGCCGGGGTTCATCGACGCCCACACGCATCCGGTCTTCGCGGGTACGCGAGCGGACGAATTCGAGCAGCGCGCGGAAGGCGCCACATACGCGGAGATTTCCGCCCGCGGCGGCGGCATTCGCTCCACCGTCCGCCGCACGCGCGAAGCCGGCGAGCAGGACCTTCTGAATGTGGCCCGCCGCTACCGCGAGTGGTTCCTGCGCGGTGGCGCCACCACCATCGAAGCCAAATCGGGATACGGCCTGTCGCTTGAAGCGGAGCTGAAAATCCTGCGCGTGATCCGGCAGCTCGGATCGGAAGGCAGCCTGCAATACGTGCCGACGTTCCTCGGCGCGCACGAAGTGCCGGACGAATATCGCGGCCGCATGGACGATTACATCCAGCTCGTGGTGCGCGAGATGCTGCCCCGCGTTGCGGAGGAGCGTCTCGCGGAGTACTGCGACGTGTTCTCGGAGTCCTTCGTCTTTCCCGCGGAGAAGGCGCGCGGGATTCTGCAGGCCGCGCGCGATCTCGGGTTCGGCATTCGACTGCACGCGGACCAGTTCAGCGCGGACGATGGCGCGTTGCTCGCCGCGGAATTCGGGGCGGCCACCGCGGACCACCTGGAGTGCACCACCGAGCGAGGTCTCCGGGCGCTCCTGTCCGCACAGGTTCAGCCGGTGCTGCTGCCGGGCTCGGTTTACAACCTCGGCTCCGCGCGCTATCCGGCCGCGCGGCGCATGATCGACATGGGCCTCGCGGTAGTGCTCGCGACCGACTTCAATCCTGGATCGTCGCCGACCGCATCGATCCCGCTGATCCTTTCCCTCGCCTGCACCCACATGAAAATGACGCCGGCGGAAGCCATCACGGCGGTGACCATGAATGCCGCCCACAGTCTGCGGCGGGCGGACGTGATTGGCTCGCTCGAACCGGGCAAGCGCGCCGATTTCGCCGTGCACGATTGTGACCACTATCGTGAAATTCCTTATTTCTTCGGCCGTGAGACGGCCCGCGCCGTATACATCGCGGGTGTTCGCGTACTAAGCCGGTAGATTCCCCGTCCTTTACGCCATTTTTCTTGGTCGAAATCGGGGGTTCATACGTCTAATACATAGAAGCAGGCCCACGATTATGAAAACCTGTTCGCAATCATCCAAGCTGGTCGAGTTGCGCGCCAAAACGGATCGCCAGCTCTACGAACTCATCAGCAGTCGTTTGGACGCCGGGCTCAACTTCGCGCGGTGGGCGGCGCAGGCGCACGCCAGTGGGCGCTGGACATCTGAAGATATTTTCCAGGACGGCGCATCCAAGGCCTACGCCGAAGCGTGCAGGTTGTTGCCATGGGTCGACGGCTTGAGACGCGCGCAGCGTGCCGGGTTGGAATTCAAGCTGGAGCAGCTCCGCCGCAGGCTCGAGGATCTCTCCGCCGGTTCCCGGCTGCAAGCGCAAACGGCATAGGCGGCAGTACAGGTTATCCTAACTGCATGATCCCCCGCCGGACTTTCCTGCGGCAGGCCGCTATCGCCGTTTCCGCGCAGTCCGCCGCGCGCGCCGCCGATGCGAATTCGATCGTCGTCGATCCGAAGCCGCTGTTCGACATTTCGCCCCACCTCTACATGCAGTTCATGGAGCCGCTGGGCGCCACCGACAGCTCCGTCGAAGCCTCGTGGGATTATGAGCTGGACGACTGGCGGAAGGACTTCGTCGATGTGGTGCGCGACCTCGCGCCCGGCGCCATTCGTTTCGGAGGGCTGTTCAGCCGGTACTATCATTGGCGCGAGGGAGTGGGCCCGCCGGCGCGCCGCCCCTGGATGCGGAACTACGCCTGGGGCGGCCACGAGACCAATCGCGTCGGGACACACGAATTCGTGGACTTCTGCCGCCGCGTGGGCGCCGAGCCGTTCTATTGCGTCAATTTCCTGAGCGATGGCGAGCAGCGCTATCGCACCATGCGGGAAGGCAACCGCACCGGCGACGCGCGGGAAGCGGCGGACTGGGTGTCGTATGCCAACGATCCCGGCAACCGAGAACGCAAGGCCAATGGGGCCGCGGAACCGCTCAACCTCAAGCTGTGGCAGCTCGGCAATGAAACTTCGTACGGCAACCAGACCTTCACTAAAAGTGAAGCCATCGCCCGCACCATCGAGTTCGCCACAGCCATGAAGGAGCGCGACCGCTCCATCCATTTGATTGGCTGGGGCGATCACGGGCGCGAACCCGGTCTATGGGCGGCCGATCTGCTGAAGCAGGCCGGCGAATACCTGGATTACGTTGCCATCCACATGATGGGGCAGAGTCCGAAGCGGCCCGATACGGTGCTCAAGGGCCTGCGGTACCAGAAGGAGCCGGAGCGCGCGTGGGAGGAGTTGCTGGAACTTTCCAATGCCGTAGAGAAGCGCGTCGGCGAACTGGCAGAGGCGATCGCAGCCACGGGTTCCAGTGCGGCCATTGCGATCACCGAGGGGCACCTGAGCCTGAGCCCGTCGAATGCGAATCCCATTCTGCACGAGTGGCTCTCGGCGGTCTATCACGCGCGCTCGCTCAACATCTACCAGCGCCACGGCGCCCGCGTGAAGATCGCGACCGCCGCTGATTTTCAGGGCAACCGATGGACCAATACGGCCGTGATGCTTCCCACTCCAAGAGGGAAGAGCTACCTGATGCCGGTCGGCTCGATTGCGGGCTTGTTCAAGACCCACAACGGGGCGCAGGGAGTCGGCATGCGATCCACTCCGTCCGGGTTGGATATTGCGGGCAGCCGCTCCGCGGGGAAGGTCTGGCTCCACGTGGCCAACGTGCAGTACCGGAGCGCCGTGGAGGCGGGCCTCTCGGTAGAAGGCATGCGGATCACCGGCGGCAGGGTCTTCGAGATCGCGCCGGAGGATTTGCGCGAGTACGTCAACCAGGACCAGCCGGATGTATTCAAGCCGCGCGAGACCGCGTTGCCGCCGGGCCCCGTTCCGAAATGGCGGTTCCCCGCGGGCTCGGTGTCGGCCGTTGAGCTGGAGGTTGAGTAACGTTTAAGCCCGAAGAGCCGACGCGCGAGGCGGCGGATGGCGGTGCACCTGGCGCGTCGGGCCCGTCTCTCTTCACGGTACTCGGGGACCCTTTGCATCCTGCGCCGCCTCGCAGTATCCTCAACTGTCATCGCAAGGAAACCGTATGACTACGCCTCGCCTCTTGCTTGCCACCCTCCTGCTCTCCGGTCTCGCCGCGGCCCAGGAGGTCACCACGCCCGAAAAGTTCTTCGGCTTCCAGCTCGGCGCGGACAAGAAGATGGCCCGCTGGGACAAGATCGTCGAATACTACGGGGTTCTCGAAAAACAGAGCGGCGGCCGCATGAAGGTCGTCAACATGGGTCCCACTTCCATGGGCAACCCGTTCCTGATGGTCATCATCACCGCGCCCGCCAACTTCGCCAAACTCGACCGCCTGCGCGAGGTCAACGCGCGCCTCTGCGACCCCCGCGGCCTTTCCGAAGCGCAGGCCCACGCGCTGGTCGACGAAGGCAAGGCCGTCATTGTCCAGTCGATGAGCCTGCACGCCACCGAAATCGGCGGCTCGCAGATGGCCCCCGAGCTGGCCTACGACCTGCTGGCGCGCCACGACGAGGAGACCCGCCGCATCCTCGACAACGTGATCTTCATCGAAGTCCCGTCGTTCAATCCCGACGGCCAGATCATGGTCACCGACTGGTACTACAAGCAGCTCGGCACGCCCTACGAGGGCAGTAATCCGCCGTGGCTCTATCACAAGTACGCCGGCCACGACGACAACCGCGACGCCTTCCAGACCAACCTGGTCGAGTCGCAATACATGGCCCGCATCCTGTTCACGGAGTGGAAGCCCGAGGCGTACGTGGACCACCACCACATGGGCGGCAACGGCGCGCGCATCTACCTGCCGCCCTATGCCGAGCCCGTGCGCCCTTACGCCGATCCCATTCTTTGGCGCGAGCTGAGCTGGTACGGCGCGCACATGGCGTACAAGGAGGAAGAAGCGGGCCTTTCCGGCGTCATCAACGACGCCATCTACTCCGGCTGGGGCCACTTCGGTTTCCACTGGATCACGCCCTTCCACAACATCGCCGGGATGCTCACCGAGTCGGCCAGCGCGCGGCTGGCCACGCCGCAGTTCGTCCATCCCGACCAGTTGCGCGGCAACACGCGCAACCTTCCGGTGTACGAAGCCGAGACTATCTTCCCCAACCCGTGGCCCGGCGGCTGGTGGCATCTGCGGGACATCGTCGAGCGCCAGAAGGTTTCCGCGTGGGCGGTTCTCGATCTGGCCGCGCGCAACCGCGAGACGGTCCTGTGGAACGCCTACCTCAAGGGCAAGCGCCAGACGGAACGCGGGGCCGCGGGCAGGCCGGCCGCGTATCTCATCTCCACGCTCCAGCACGACCCGCTCACCGCGGTCAAGCTGGTGAACAAGCTGCTCGCCCAGGGCATCGAGATCCAGCGCGCCACGCGGCCCTTCTCCACGCCGGACGGCATGACTTATCCCGCCGGCTCATTCGCGGTCTCGCTGGCGCAGCCCAAGATGGGTCTCATCCGCTACCTGCTGGGCCGCACCTTTTATCCCGACAACGAATGGACCCGCAACCGCGACGGCACGCCCTCGCGGCCTTACGACATGGCCACCGACACCATGTTCGAATTCATGGGCGTGCGGGTGGATCCGGTGGACGAACCGGTCGAGGCCGCGATGGAGAAGCTGGCCGCTCCCGTCGAGCCCGCCGGCAAGATGACGCGCGGCCCTAGCGGCTACTCCGTGGACGGGCGGCTCAACGACAGCTTCCGCGCCGTCAATTTGCTGTTCGACAAAAACATCGCCGTGCGCCGAGTGGATAAGCCCGCCGCGGGCCTGCGTGCCGGCGACTTCGTCGTGGCTCCCGGAGCGGAAGCCACGCTCGAGGCCATCGCACGGCAGACCGGCGTGGACTTCACGCCGCTGCGCGCCACCGTCTCCACCGGCACGCACGAAGTGAAGCGGCAGCGCATCGCCCTGTACCAGCGCTACGGAGGCGGCAACATCGACGAAGGCTGGACGCGCCTCGTCTTCGAGCAGTTCGGCTTCCCCTATGCCTCGATCTTCGATCCCGAAATCAAGAAGGGCAGCCTGAACGCGAAGTACGACGTTCTCATTTTTCCGACCGACAGCACCGCCACCATCACCGGCGAGACCGCCGCTGCCGGAGCGGCCGCAGGTGGCCGCGGCGGGCGCGGGGCTGCCGGTGAAGCCGCCGGAGGCCGCGGCGCCGGTGGCGAAGGAGCGGGCGGCGGGCGCGGCGGCCAGACGCCTCCCGAATACCGCACGGGCCTCGCCACCGAAGGCGTCAACGCCATCCGCGACTTCGTCCAGAAAGGCGGCACGCTGGTTACCCTGAACGCCGCCACCGCTTTCCCGGTCGACCGCCTGGGCATCGGCGTGCGCAACGTGCTGGCCGGGAAAAGCACCAAGGAATTCTGGTGCCCCGGCTCCACTTTGAAGGTGACGTTCGACAACACCAACCCGCTGGCCTACGGCATGCCCTCGCAGGGCCTCGCGCTGTACCTGGACAGCCCGGCCTTCGAGATCACCGCGCAGAACGCGGAGGACTACGAGACCGTGGTCCGTTACGCCGACCGCGAACTGCTCGAGAGCGGCTGGCTGGTAGGCGAGGAAAACCTCGCCCGCAGAGCCGCGGTCGTGTCGGCCAAGTTGGGGCAGGGAAAAGTGGTGCTCATCGGATTTCCCGCGCAGCACCGCGCCCAGACGCACGGAACGTACAAGCTGTTGTTCAACGCGCTGGTGCGCTAACGCGCGAAGCCGAGCACCAAGGCGAAGAACCGATCCGGCTGGTCCACCCACGGATAGTGCCCGCAATCGTCGATCACCTCGAGCCGCGCTCCCGGGATCGTCCGCGCGGTCTCCTCGGCTACGCTCAACGGCATGGGATCCTCCCGGCCGTGGACGATCAGCACGGGCGCGCGCAGGCTGCGGAGTTCGGCGCGCACGTCCCACCGGCGGGACTTCAGATCGTCCACGATGAGGGAAGCCTCCCGCTCGTCGATGGGATCGCGACGGAAGTACCGCTCCAACTCCTCTGCGCGATCGCGATGGAACAGGAAAGCGGCCAGGCGGATGCGCGAGATCTCGTCCTTCGTCGCCTCCGTCATCGGTGGGGGACCGGTCATCAGGGCCTCCAGCCGCTTTTGCTCGTCCGGACTCAGCACGGCCTTCAGCCGGCTGGCCGTGCCTGCCGAATACATCGCCGAGAATTCCAGGTTCATTCCACCGCTATCCACGAGCACCATCGATTCCACCTGCGCGGGATGGGCGGCGGCGTAAGACATCGCGAGCATGCCGCCCCAGGAGTGTCCCAGCAGACGGAGCTTCCGCAGGCCGAGATGCTTGCGCAAGGCCTCCAGGTCGCCGGTCAGCTTGTCCAGGTTCAGGGCGGCGGGAGTGTACTCGCGGAGCTTCGATAACCCCGTCCCGCGCTGATCCGGCATGATGACGCGAAAGCGCTCCGCCAGCCGGTCTCCAACCGGAGACAGGTAGAGGTGCGAGAGGCCGTATCCACCGGCGAGCAACACGACGGCCGGACCGCGGCGCGCCTCGAAGTACGCCAGCGTGGTTCCGTCGCCGGCCCGGAAGTGCTCGAGGCGCGCTTCCGGGGAGCGGGCGCCGCAGAGAACTGCCAGACTCAACAGCAGCGCCAACACTGTAGAATCGGAGGGGCGGCAATACCCGTGCAGACGCGACAGATGACACCGGCCGACATCGACGCGGGTCTTCGTCTCTGCCGCGCGAGCGGTTGGAATCAAGTGGAAGCGGACTGGCGCTGCTTCCTGGACCAGAACCCGCGGGGCTGCCGCGTGGCGGTGTGCGACGGGAAGGTTGCCGGAACCGTCACTACGCTGCGATTCGAGCAGCGCTTCGGTTGGATCTCGATGCTGCTGGTCGATCCCGAGATGCGCAATCGCGGGATTGGCTCGCGGCTGTTTCGCGAAGCGCTCGACCTTTTGGAAGACGTGGAGACGATCCGCCTGGACGCGACGCCAGCCGGCAAGCTGGTCTACGACCGATTCGGATTTCGCGACGAATACCGGCTGGTCCGCAGGAAGGCGCACGCCGCAGCCGGAAGGCTGGAGCCCGGTTCCGCGCGGCCGATGGCCGATTCCGACCTGCCGCGGATCCTGGATTTCGACCGCGCGGTCTTCGGCGCGGATCGTGGGGCGCTTCTCCACCATGTCTACTGTAGCGCGCCGGAGTACGCCGGGATCGTCGAATCGGCCGGCGGGATCGAGGGCTTTGCGCTGGGCCGCCACGGCTTCCGCGCGGAACACCTGGGACCGGTTGTGGCCACTGGCGAGGCCCAGGCACGCAGCCTCGTATCAAGCTGCCTGGCGCGGCACCCGGGAAGACCGTTCCTGCTGGATGCCCCGGAACACAGCGCGTCGTGGTGCCAATGGCTGGAGTCGCTGGGATTCGCGGCGGAACGTCCGTTCATCCGAATGTTTCGGGGGAACAACGCTCATGCGGGGTTGCCGTGCAGGCAGTTCGCGATCGCGGGCCCGGAGTTCGGTTGACCATGATTGCCAATACCGAGCAACTGGAAGAGGTCCTGTCGCGGCCCACTCCGGACGACACCGCCGCGCTCGGCGGCCTGGAGGGGGACCTGCTGATTCTGGGCGTGGGCGGAAAAATGGGGCCGAGCCTCGCGATCCGCGCGAAGCGGGCCATCGATGAGGCGGGGCTGCGGAAGCGCGTGATCGGTGTCTCGCGCTTCGGAGACGCGGGCGTGCGCGAGAGGCTCGAGCGAGCCGGCGTCGAAGCGATTGCGGCCGATCTGCTCGATCGGAATGCCCTCGAGGGACTGCCGGACTCGCCCGATGTCGTCTTCATGGCGGGCCGCAAATTCGGCACCGCGGGAGCCGCCCACTGGACCTGGGCGATGAATGTCCTGCTTCCGGCTTTGGTTGCCGAGCGCTGGCGCGATTCCCGCTTCGTGGTGTTCTCCTCGGGCAACGTGTACCCGCTGCGGAAAGTTTCGGAGGGCGGCGCGGATGAGGAGGTGGAGACCGATCCGGTGGGCGAGTACGCTCAATCCGTGCGCGGGCGCGAGCGCGTCTTCCAACATTACTCGGAGCGGTACGGCACACGCTGCGTGCTGCTGCGGCTGAACTATGCGGTGGAGATGCGGTACGGCGTGCTGGCGGACATCGGGCGGAAGGTGTACGAGCGGCTTCCCATCGATGTCACGATGGGAAGCGTGAACGTGATCTGGCAGGGCGATGCCAACTCGGTGGCGCTGCGATCGTTCGGGCTGTGCGGGTCGCCGCCCGCCGTGCTCAACGTCACCGGTCCGGAAACGCTGTCGGTCCGCGAGATCGCGGAGCAGTTCGGGCGGCTGTTCGGCGTGGCGCCGCTGCTCGTTGGCACGGAGGCGGAGACCGCCCTGCTGAGCGATGCCGGCAAGTGTCATCGCCTCTTCGGCGCTCCGCGGGTGACGGTCGCAGAGGTGATCGAATGGACCGCGGAGTGGATTCGCGGCGGCGGGCCGTCCCTGGACAAACCGACGCATTTCGAAGCGCGGGACGGGAGATTCTGAGCGTGACGTGGCGCGAGACTTTGCGGAAAGGAACGGTGATTCCGGCGCATCCGCTGGCGCTTACCGCCGACCGGAAACTCGACGAGCGCCGCCAGCGCGCGCTGACCCGCTACTACCTGGCAGCGGGAGCGGGTGGCGTCGCGGTGGGTGTGCACACCACGCAGTTCGCCATTCACGATCAAGCCGTGGGACTGTACCGGCCGGTGCTGGAGCTGGCGATGGAGGAACTGCGAAGCCGCGGTGCGATCCCCGTCGCCGGAATCGTGGGCGCGACCGCGCAGGCCTTGCGGGAGGCTCAATTGGCGGAGAGCCTGGGCTATCACGCCGGGCTGGTGAGTCTCGCGGCGCTGCCGCACGCCACCGAAGACCAACTGCTGGATCACGTGCGGGCCATCGCTCAAGTCCTTCCGGTCTTCGGATTCTACCTGCAACCGGCGGTGGGAGGCCGCGTTCTCTCCTTCGAGTTCTGGCGGCGGTTCGCGGAGCTGGATAACGTGGTGGCCATCAAGATCGCGCCGTTCAACCGCTACCAGACGCTGGATGTGGTCCGCGCGGTGGCGGCGTCGGGGCGCGAAGGGGAGATCGCGCTGTACACGGGGAACGACGACAACATCATGATGGACCTGCTGACGTCTTTCCGATTCGGAGGCAAAGTCCTGCGGATCAGGGGCGGGCTGTTGGGAGATTGGGCGGTTTGGACCAGGAAGGCCGTCGAGCAACTCTGCCGGATTCAAGCCGCGGCGGACGCTGACACGATTCCACGCGAGTGGCTGTTGCTGGCGCAAGAGATCACCGACGCCAACGCGGCGTTGTTCGACGCGGCCAACGGATTCCGCGGCTGCATCGCCGGAATCCACGAGATCCTGAGGCGGCAGGGACTGCTGGCGGGCCGCTGGTGCCTGGACCCGCACGAAGATCTGTCCCCGGGCCAGATGGAGGAGATCAACAGGGTCTGCCAAGCCTACCCGCATCTGAACGACGACGCGTTTGTCGGCGAGCACCTGGACGAATGGCTCACGGATTGAGGACGCGGATCTTGATGTTGCGGAACCACACTTCCGAGGAGTGATTCTGCAAGCTGATGGGGCCGGCGACGGCGAGCGGCGCGTCAGCGGCCGCGCCCTTAGGCAAGTTGGCGCGCAGAAGCTTCCGGACCTCCGGAGCGGTGGTCTCGAACTCCACGACCTTGACGCCATCCAGCCAGTGCTCGACGTGATTGCCGCGCACCAGCAGGCGCGATTGGTTGAACTCGCCCAGCTTCGGGGAGACTTTGGGCGATGGAGCGATCAGCGAATACAGGGAGCCGGCAACGAACCGCGGATCGGATGCGGCATCGGAGTTGGCGTCGTCGGCCAACTGGTATTCGAGGCCGCGGGCGCGCGCCTGGCGGCCGGCGGCGTTGGTCCATTCGTCGACGTTCTGGATGAGATATTTCACGCCCGAGTTGCCGTTCTTCAGGATCTTCCACTCGAATTGCAGATCGAAGGAACGGAACGTCTTCACCGTCCGGATATCCTGAAAGCCGTCGGTCCGCACCAGGGATTTCAAGCAGGCGTTTTCGACGGTCCAGCAGTTTGCGGGAAACGGCTTGCCGGTGATTTCCAGCCAGCCCGCGGTGGTCTTGCCGTCGAACAGCAGGACCCAGCCCTGCTGGCGTTCGGCCTCGGTCAACTGGTTCGGCTCCGCGGCGCCCGCGAGCGATGCGGCGGCGAGCAGGAGGACGTATGCGGGCGGGTGCATGGCTCAAAGGATACGCCAGCCGGCCGCCCGGCTGTCAACCCCGGGCGAGAATGCGGTGGACGATCTCGACGTTTTCGCGGACCTCGTCCTTGGCGCGGGGGAACATGCCCACGTAGACGCCGTCGTTCGGCTTGATGCTTTCGAAGGCCGTGCGGAAGGCCTGCTCGATGCCGCGATCGGGGATGCGTCCGGCGGCCAGTATTTTGAAGGCGAAGCAGGGCTTGCGGGTTTGCCGCATCACTTTGTACATGCGCGGCGGATCGCTTTGCAGGTAGATGTCGCCGGCCATTTCCATCATTTCGCCGGAGAGCACCTTCTTCCACTCGTCCACCGTGCGCGTGCGGTTGTAGACGCAGCCGGAATAGAAGTCGACATCCCAACCTTCCTCTTCCACCTGTGCGATGACCTCCGGCTTGTGAGTGCCGACGCCGACGAGCACCCCCAGGTCGCGCACTCGTTTGCACCATTCCTTGACGCTGTTCATGTCGTGGTTCTGGAAAGCCTTGTCGACCACTTCGCCTTGCCGTTGCATGGCCAGGGGCTTGAGGGCCTTGGCCACGGCGACGGCATCGTCGCCGGCGACGACCTGCATGATGAGGTGCATCTGGCCGCCCTCGGCCTGGAATCGCGCCCAGTCGCGCGGGGCACGGTCGAGGTTGACGTAGTTGAACGCGTTGATGCCGAAGCGGGCGCACTGGTGCATGATCTCGCAGACACGGTCCTGCGTGTACCACTCCTTCATGGCGCTGGCGAAATTGTTGTTGTAGTGGGCGAACCCGTAAAACGGGTTGGTGCCGAGAACCATGCGGCTGATCTCGACGTTGAAGAATTTCATCTTGGGGACTTGCAATTCGGAAGCCGGCTTGAGCGGCGGCGCCGCCCCTTGCCCGGTTGCCTGCGCATCGATTGATTTGGCGCCGGCCAGACCAGCCGCCAAAGCTGCGCTCGATTGAAGGAAGTTTCTTCTGGTGTTCGACATTCGCATAATCGGAGCCGTTACTATCTTAGCGCCCATCCAAGGCGCGCAGTTCGCGGAACAGGGAGCGGAAGCAGCTCAAGGCCTCCTGAACATCGGGGTTGGGGCGAGCGCCGGCCGGCGGCGCCTCCCCGAAGTACGCCCGGGCGAACGGCGCGATACCGGTCCATGTGGTCTGCAGAAGCCCGAGCATGCGCGCGGCGATGGCGTCGGTGGAGTGCAGGCGCACCTGGCGCACGGATTCCAGTTGCGCGAGGGCCACATCGGGCCGGCGCCACGGGCAGGCGAGCACGGGGAATCCTTCCACCGCGAAATACTGGGGAGTGGGGAGAGACCGATCGTAGTGCCAGTCGCAAATGACGATATCCTCAGGCACCTGGTAAATGGCCGGATGGGTCTTGATCACGCTGGCTTCCCACTTGCCGATGCCCGTGGTTTCGCCGTCCAGAAAGCGGTCGCCCCACATCCACATGGCGCGGTTCGAACGGGCGAGGTGATCGTGCAGGACGCGCACTTCCTGGGCAAACAGCTCGGCCTTGTCCTTGCCCTTGCAGCGCGGGCAATCGTCTTCGCCCAGGAGGAAGACTTCATCCATGCCGACGTGGAAGGCGTCGGACTCGCAGGCGTCGGCCAACTCGTCGATCAAGTCGAAGACCACGTCGTGCACCTGCGGATGGAGCGGGCAGTAACTGCGGCAGTAGATGCCCTCGTTTTGGGGATACTTTCCGGGAGTCTCGTCGAACTCGGGATGAACGCGGAGCAGCGATCCGGTGGCGCGGGCCCAGGACTGGTGTCCGAGGAGATTGATCTGCGGAATCAGCCGCACACCCGCCTGCCGGCAGGCTTCGACCAGGGTCTTCACGTTGTCGAGGGAGAGCGAGTCGGGATCGGCGACCTCGGGGCGTTTGGTGAACCGATAGCGGTAGTCGAATTCGAGCACCAGGACGTTGACGCCCTCTTTGGGGAGCGCTTCCTTGATGAAGCGGACCGCGAGCGGGAGGTCGTCGGGGCCCGGGGCCATGAGGTGCAGGCCTCGGAGCGGCGGCGCGGGCGAGGCGGCGCGGAGTTGGAACGCCAGGAACGACAAGGCGGCCAGCGCGAATCGACGGGATGAGAGCTTCATGGCAATAAAGTAACAGCTACACGGCTGCAACACCAGCCGGAGAGACACCGCGCGCATGTTTCATGACGAGTGAGTGACCGGAGATGAGATGAGGGGCTACATGGCGATCCGGCGACGTCCGGAGGGCACTGGCACGGGGGCCGGGGAGGGCTGAGGGAGGGGGCTGGGAACGGCTTCCGGCGCGGGTTGCGGAACGAAACCAAGGGGCTTGACGGGGGGTGCAATTGGTTGGATGTGCGCGGGGTCAACGGCTTGCGGAAGATCGGTGCGGGTGGCGCGGAGATGTTGGAGCTCCTTCAGGACGCGGAGGTAGGAACGCTCGGTCTCGCTGATGCGGCGCTGGAGGCGGGCGAAGGTATTCGAAACGTTGCTGAAGGCGCGGCCAGGGTCGGTTGCCGGATCGGGATGCACGTAATTCTTGAACTGGTATTCGAAGAGCGCGGCGTCGATGCGGCGAAAGCGGCGGAGCAGCCACTCGTCGTGGACGAGGGTATCGACGAGGAGGCGCTCCTCGGGAGTGGCGGGAGCGAAGCGCTCGTAGTATTCGGAGGTGAGCTGCCGGAGATCGCCGGCATTCTCGCCGCGAATGATGGAGGACTCGGCGTAGATGCCGGTTTTGAGCGCGTTCATGCTGGACGCGGCCTTTCCCTCGACTGAGCGGGGGCCGGTTTGCGGGTTGAGGCGATTCGCCTCGATAGCAAGGATGGTAGACATATTCCGACCACGAGGATAACTGGGCGACATCGGGGTTTTCGGGGCGGAGGGCGGGAAGTGGTTGAGAACAAGCGGCAAAAGTTTTTGAAAAGTTTGTGACTGAAAATTGGGCGGGGCTCGGGCAGGGGCGATCTGGTTCCTTTTCGGGCGGTTGGCGCAGCGTTGAGGGCCGGGCGGCCGGTACTGATCCCTGTTCCGGTACCGTCGATATGGTATGGTGAAATCACTATATTAGTCTTGGGAGATGAGCGAAAGGGCCGTCTTTGAAACCGTTGATCTGGGTCGGATCAAGCCGCAAAGATTTGCGCGAGTTCCCGGAGCCTGTACAAGATCACATGGGCTATGCCTTGTAAGTAGCTCAGCGCGGCTGCAAACACCGCGACTCGAAGACGCTAAGCGGCTTTGGCGGGGTGGGGGTTCTGGAAGTGATCAGTGACTTCCGCGGCGATACGTTTCGCGCCGTATACACCGTGCGGTTGGCAGGGGCGGTGTACGTTCTTCACGCCTTCCAGAAGAAGTCGAAGACCGGACGCGAGACGCCGCGGCGGGACATCGAATTGATTCAGCAGCGGCTGCGCGAAGCCGAACAGATTGCTAAGGAGAGGGAGCGATGAGCAGGAAAAGATATGAAACCGAAAGCCACAATGTGTTCCGGGACATCGGCGTGCCGAATCCGGAAGAGCATCTGGTCAAAGCGCAGCTTGTGTTCAGGATCGACGGGATCATGAAGAAGCGGGGTTTGAAACAGATCGAGGCGGCCGATCTGTTGGGCATCCGCCAGCCCGACGTATCCAAGATGCTGCGCGGGGAATTCCGCCAGTTTTCCGTGGAGCGTCTTCTGCGTTTTCTGGTGGCGCTCAATCAGGACGTCGAGATCGTGGTGAAGCCGCATCGCGGCAGGAACAGGGCTCCGGCGTTGCATGTTTCCTGAAAGGTGCCGCGGTGACGTGGGGGAGGCAGGTCTTTCCAGCACCGGCTGACGAAAGGCGGAGAGAAGGACGGGATGGCGACAATACTGCCAAGTGGCCCCGCCAGTTTCCGGGAACCCCGTTTTTTTGCCGTTGAGGCATCTCAACATCGGTAAACGCTAGGCGACCAGGCAGGGGCTATCGCCGAGAGCCACCGCGGCCTGAAAGTGGGTGCCATCCCACGACCGGACTTTATCGTATGTGGTAAAGAGCGGTGGAACTCCGAAGCGACTTTACTCGTACACGATGTTATGAACAAAGAGCTCCACGCATGAGAAGCCGGCTCGCCTCCGGCACCGCTGATATTTTGGCCGGTCTGGCATCTCTCGTTCTGTTCGTCGTTACCGACAGCTTTCTTCACGTAGGCGCCGATCTCAGAGAGGGTGTGGTTGTTCTTTCGTTGCTGTATCTCGCCGCGGGGCTCCTCCGCGGGACTGGTCGACCCGATAACGCCTGGCTCAAAGGCCTGCTTGTTGCTTCCGGGGGCGCTCTTGCGCTGCTCGTACTCGGGTGGAATTCGATGAGTCATGCCTTCCTGGCCATCCTCCTTTTGGTCGCCAGTCTGTTCACCGTATGGGGTGTGCGAGCCCGCCGCCTCTGGTCGCACCAATCCGCTTTGAAATGGGGGATGATATTGCTTGCTCCGGTGACCGGGCTCGTCCTTTTCGCTTTCACAACGATTCCGACGGTTGCCACTCGAGTCGCAACTCGCCGGATTGCCGTTCCCGCGCCCGCATTTTCGATGACCGCGAGCGGGGGGGGGCAGATCAACTCCGCCGGACTCCACGGGCGCGTCGTGGTCCTTGCCTTTTGGGCAACCTGGTGCCCTGCCTGCCGTCGCGAACTGCCGGAGTTGGATCAGCTCTACAGGCGATACCGAAGCAATTCCAGCGTCAGTTTCTGGGCTGTCGACGTTTTGGATAACGGCGAGACCGCCGCGAAGGCTACAGACTTCATGCGGAAAGCCGGCTACTCACTGCCGCTTTCGTTCGCTAGCGAGAGATCTTCAGAAGATCTGGGCGGAGACGGACTACCGTTTCTCATCATTCTGGATGAATCTGGACGCGTACGACTTGTCCACAATGGTTACGATCTCTCGGAGCAGCTTCAGCCTCAGCTATCAAAGGTGATTGAGGCCCTGCTGAACGGAGGGTGAGGGTGGCCCAGGGTTTCCCTGGATCAATAGAGATCTGCCCGAACTCGGCACGCCGCTCTACTCCTGCCTGACGCCGTGGCGTTGACCAGTGTTCGTCCACTTGGCAAAAAGTGGGGTTTCGGACAATTGGTGTTGACATTTCCCGCAGTCCCTGCAATGGAAGCAAACCCCGTTTTATTGCCGTTATCGGAAACGCTCTTCGTGACGAATTATGGGCGGCGGCAACGGAACCGGATTTTATCGGGGATGTTGAAAGGAACGTCGCCCGCCATAACACCGAGCGGGCCGGTCGTTCAACGGCGAGGGCACGGGCCTCTGGAGCTCTCAGGAGCAAAGCAGAGCGGGCGAGAGAAGATTGCGGATTTGCAGGTCCAAAAAGTAGCGAACGGATGTATACTATACCGTACCGGCAAGCGCAGAATGGAAATGCCGGAGACCATTCGGGCCCTATATTTCGTTCCCTGGTTCTTGCCCTCATCGCGGCATCCGCGCCGGCGACTCTTGCGGCGGGATTGCCCGCACCTCCCGGAAATTACGCGGCGGTTGCAGTCCTTGCCGGCGGCACCGGCGCCGCTGTGGCGTTAAATAATGCCGGCCAAGTCGTCGGTATCAGCAATGGTTCCGTATTTCTCTGGACCCCAGCCACGCCCAACGGCAACATTGGCAGCCTGCTTGATCTCGGCGTGGCGGCGAGCAACATCTCTCGCATTGCCATCAACGATAGCGGCCAGGTCGCCGGAACCTCCGTTCTCATCGCTGGTTCCACCCAGGCGTTCCTGTGGTCTCCCGCTACCCCCAACGGAACCACCGGCGTCGCCGCCGCGTTCCTCGGAACCAACGTCTACGATCCATCCACCGCGACCGCAATAAACACCAGCGGACAGATCGCGGGCGCGCTCGCGGGAACCCCGTTCCTTTGGACTGCGTCCGCGCCCAACGGCGTCGCCGGTTCGCTGAACTCCGACCCACGATTGAGAGGCGCGGGCGGCATCATCGGCCTCAATGATTTCGGCCAGGCGATTCTCGACCACCAGCCCACCCTCTTCACGCCATCGGTGGCCAACGGCTCGACTGGCAGCTTTACGTCCATCCCCGGGCTACCTCTTAGCAGTTACGACGTCGCTTTCGCCATCAACAAAAACGGCGTGGTGCTCGGCGAAAGCTGCCTCCCCGCTCCACAAACCTCCGATTGCAATCACGGCTTCCTCTGGACTCCCTCCATCCCCAACGGGGCCACCGGAACCACCGCCGAGATCCCCCTGCCGCCGGGATTCATTGCCATGTACCCGACCGCCCTCAATGCCAGAGGCGACGTGGTCGGAACCATGTTCGGTCCGGGCACCACCATTTCGTTTCTCTATTCCGGCGGAACCATCTACGATCTCAGCGCGCTCGGCAATTTCTCCGGCACTTTCGGCACTCCCGCGGCGATCAACGATGGCGGTCAAATCCTGTTCAACAACGGCGTCCTCGCCACGCCGGGAACAGCGCCGCCGACACCCGCGGCGGGCGCGGTAGCCATTACCATTGCGCCGGCCTTTAGTTGGCCGGGCCCTGGCCCCACCTCCTCCCCGCAGATCGTCTACGCCTCCCCGTTGCGCGTGACCGGCACGGGATGCAGCCCCGGCGTCTATAACCTGCCCTCCATCCTTCAATGGACCTCCGGCGCAACCTGCACTGTTACCCTCCTCTCCCAAAGCATGCAACTCGGAGCGCGCGCGCAGTTCCTGAACTGGGTGGATGGCGCAACCGCCAATCCGCGCGTGATCACCGCGCCCTCCGCACCCGCCGTCTACACCGCCCTTTTCACCGCGCAATACTTCGTGACCGCGAAGGCCAATCCGTCCCAAGGCGGAACCGTCACCGGCGGCGGATGGTACACCGCCGGCAGCACCGCCACTCTGACCGCCTCTCCCGCCGCGGGTTATCTGCTAATGGACCCGCCGACCAAAAGCGTCAACGTGATCCAGGCGCAAACCATCTACTTCAACTTCGAGCCGTTCTGGGAGCAGCCGCCCGGCTACCAGGTCTCCGTGATCCTCTCCGATCCCACCGGCGGCTTCGGCGCGTCGGCCATCAACTATTCGGGACAGGTGGCGGGCTTCAGTTATCTGTTATCCGGCGAGCCTTTTCTGTGGACGCCTTTCTCCCCCAATTCCCCCTTCGGGTCGATCGCCGGCTTTGCCGGACCCCCCACCGGCCGCAGCTTTGCTGCCGGCATCAACAACGCGGGCGAAATCGTGGGCGTAACATCGCGCGAGGATGCGTTCGGCGACATCGATTGGTCGCAGCCGTTCATTTGGATCAACGGCACCATCAGGCCGGTTCTCGAACCCACTCCCGGCCCGACAACTATCGGCATCAACAATTACGGCCAAATCGCTGGAGTCCAGTACACGACGCCCTATGCGCGCACTGGAACGGGGTTCCTCTGGACCCCATCCTCTCCCAACGCCGCTACCGGCACCGTCAACACCGATCCGCGCTTCCAGGGCCTGGTAGGCATCAACGATTTCGGCGAGGCGATCATGAACGCCCAGCCCCCTGTGCTGTTCACGCCGCTCGCCCCGCACCTTGCAACCGGCAGCTTCACCGCGCTCACCGGATTGCCGGGCACCAATCCGCAACTCGTGGCCATCAATTCCGGGGGCGCGATTGTCGGGGTGAGTTCCGGCCAGACCTTCCTGTGGACTCCCACCGCACCCAACGGAAGCTCGGGCACCACCGCCGTAATCCCTCCTCCACCGGGCTTCGTCTCCATGACCCCCGTAGCGATGAACGCATCCGGCCAAGTCCTGGGAACCATGATCCGCGCGGACGGAGCCGAAGTGCCGTTCCTCTACTCGGTCGGACTCGTCCACGACCTGAGTTCGCTCTCGAACCAGTTCAGCGGTCCTTACGCCATTCCCATAGCCATCAACGATCGGGGCCAGATCCTCATCAACGTCCTGTTCCAAACCACCAGTTACCTGCTCACCCCGGGCGCGCCCGCGTTGCCCTTTCCCGCTTTCGCCAACCCCGATATCCAGACTCCATACTCACCGCCCGTCCTCGTCGAACGCCCGCAACCGGTGGTCTACACCTTCTACGATCCGCGCGGATGGCAGGACCTGGGAGTCCTCGATATTTTGATCAACCGTACGCTCGATCCGCGCAATGCATGCTACCTCGCGTACTCGGTTCCGTCCTCCACGCTCTACCTGGTCAACGACGCAGGGCAGGCCGCCGGCCCCTTCGCCGGAGCCGCCAAGCTCGGCAGTTCCAGCTTCATCCAGAACAGCCAGTGTTTTGTAAGCCTGGTCTCCGCCGCCGGCTCCGGGAACACCCTAACTCTCACGCTCGAAGAGCTGTTCAATCCCTCCTTCGCCGGCTACGTTTATGTAGCGGCCCGCGACCTCGAGCAAAACAGCTCCGGCTGGGTTCTGATGGGAACAGCAGGACAGCCCGCCTCTACCTTCGCCATCACGCCCGCCACCGGCGTGGGACCAGGCCCCATCGCCTTCACCATCACTTACACGCCGCCCGACGGGTCTCCCAGCCTCGGCATCGAAGACATCCTGATCAGCGACGTCACCCTGCATCCCAACGCTGCCTGCTTTCTGGCCTACACGCCGTCCAATCACGCACTGTCTCTGGTTAGCCAAGACGGCAGGACCACGCTGCCAGGCATGAGCCTTGCCGCACCCGGCAGCCTTAGCAACAGTCAATGCACCGTCACTTGGGGAACCAACCCGGTCACATCCGCCGACGGCGCCCTCACCCTCGTGCTCTCGATCGGATTCAACCCCGACTTCGGTCCGAACCTGATCTTCTGGCTCGCCGCGCGCGACGCCAACGGCGCCCCCATCGCCGGCTACTGGCCGGTTTCGTCCTGGGCCGTCCAGTAAATTCAATCAACGGCACACAATCGTCGTCCAACTGCCCACAGTTTCCGGTAAACGGCTGTGAAGTGGGGTTACTGGAAACTGCCTTGCCTGCCACTTGGTCGTCTAACGCCCATCCCGTCGCCGTGGATCGGCAGCGCCAGTCCCGCCGGCCAGAAGTCCGGGAGGACGGCTACGCAACCATGCGGCGGGAACCGCGGCGAAACGGCATTTGAGACCGGTCGATGGAATTCGGCGCAGGTGCGGTTTACGCGTTCACTCGCACCGAAGAGCGACGACAGGATCGACCGCGGTGGCCCGCCGTACGGGGATGTAACACGCCAGCAGGGCAACGGCTCCCAGCAGCAGCGTTACGCCCGCCAGCGTTCGCGGATCGGCCGGGCTGACGCCGTACAGTATGCCTGCCCGGGGGGCGGGGGGGGCGGACCGGGTCAGGACCGAAACGATCGGTGTCAAAAGGGGAGCGGACCGGGCGTTGGCGCGAAGCGATGCGCCGCGCAACAATTGGCGGCTCGGTGTGAAGCTCTCGGGGCCGCGGACGCGTGTTATATTGATGCCATGCCGAGCGAATACTACCCGATCCTGATTTTCGCAGTGATCGCCCTGGCGTTTCCGGTCCTCACCATCATCATTGCCAAGCTGATACGGCCATCGGCGCCGTTCGTCACCAAGCTGGAGGCATACGAATGCGGGATCAAGTCCGCTTCGGATTCGCGCGGGCGGTACACGGTGCGGTTCTACATCATCGCCATCCTGTTCGTGATCTTCGACGTGGAAACCATATTCCTGTTCCCTTGGGCGGTACGCTACCGGGCGCTCGGCTGGTTCGGCGTGGCGGAGGTGGCGGTTTTTCTGGCCATCTTGATCGTGGGATATATCTGGGCTTTGAAAAAGGGTGCTTTTGAGTGGGTCTGAAAACGCGTTTTTTTCCTGCTTTCTTCCTTTACAGTCTGGCTGGTCTGCTGCACGGGGCGCCGATGCTGCGCCTGGTGAGCGCCACCCTGGGTCCGATCCCCGTGGCCACGGGAGGCGCGGCTCCCTCACAGACCGTGGAAGCTTATAACGCCGGCGATGGGACGCTTTCGCTGAGCGTCAGCTCCTCGGTATCGTGGATCACGGCATCGCTGGGCACGACGCGGGCGTGCACCACGACCACCTCGGCGGCGAGCTGCATCCCGCTGCTCTTCTCGTTGAACACCACGGCGCTCGCGGCGGGGACTTACACCGGGATCGTGACCGTGACCGGGTCGGCCGACACAGTGGACGCCCCGCAGACGATCACGGTGACGGTGCGGGTGGGCAAGGTCGAAGTGTACGCCGCTCCGGGCACGACGCTCGACGTGCCGATCACCACGACGCATGCGGTGACATCCAACGTGCAGAACGGCAGCGGATGGTTGAGCCTGGTGCTCGACGGCACGGGGAGCTTCCGGTTCGTCTTTCCGTATCGGATTCATTTCGCGCCGCCGGCGGGGATGGCGGCGGCGGACTACAACGCATCGGTGACTACGGGCGGCTCGACCGTGGCTGCGGAGAACGTCACGATTCCGGTGACGATGCACCTGACCACGCAGCCCATCGCGCAGGCGTCGCCGGCCCAGATCAACCTGAGGCTGGCCGCCGGTGCGCCGGCCCTGGTGTACCCGTTCTCGATATTCGTGGGGCTCACCAATACAGGGCTGGGAAGTCTCGCGGTGGGGAGCATCACGACGAGCGGCGGCACGTGGATCAAGCAGGACACCGTGCCCTCGTTTATCGCGATCGACCCGAGCGGAATGGACCCCGGGACATATAACGGAACGGTCGCAATTGCTTCGAACGCGGTGAACGGACCGTCCAACATTCCGGTGAACCTGACCATCGTGGCGAAGGGCGCGCCGCTGATCTATTACCAGGGCGTGCTGGACAACGGGACCTTTGTGCCGGGCGATACGGTGTCGCAGGGCGACATCATGGTGGCGAAGGGCGAGCAGCTTTCGTTCAGCGCCTTCACGCCGGGGCAGGCGCCGCCGCTGGCCACGGTGCTGGGAGGCGCCAGCGTGCTGGTGAACGGCACGCCGGCGCCGTTGTACTACTCTTCGTACGGACAGTTCGCGTTTCAGATGCCGGTGGATACGCCGCTGGGGAATGCGCTGGTTCAAGTGCAGCGCGACGACGGATCCATCAGCAATACGGTGTCGGTGAACGTGGCGGCGCGCGCGCCGCGATTGCTGGCCGCGGTGAACCAGGATTACAGCGTGAATCTGCCGGATGGGAGCCATCCCGCCAATGTTGGCGACGTTCTGACCATCTATGCGATCGGTCTCGGATCCACCAGCCCGGCCGTTCCGACGGGCCAACCGGCGCCATCGGCGGAGCCCCTGGCGCGGGTCACCGGCGACCTCCTGGTGAGTTTCGGCGGCGGCGTACTGGCAGCCAACGTACCGGCGGCTTTCGCCGGCCTGACGCCGACGTATGCCGGCCTGTACCAGATCAACGTGGTGGTTCCAGACAATACGCCGAAGGGCATCGTGGATCTCAGCGTGGGCTTTCCGGACGCGCGCAGCAACTCGCTCAACATCGCGATACAGTAGCCCGGATATGGAACAGGGGCAGAACAGCACAGGCGGGTCCGAAGGGCGCCCCGCCGGTGGCGCGCACTGGTCGCAGGTCTACCTGTGCGTATTCCTGACGACGCTGGCGACCCTGCTGCTGGAGCTGTCGCTGACGCGCATCTTCTCGGTGGTTTTCTATTACCACTTTGCGTTTCTGGCGATTTCGATCGCGCTGTTCGGGTTGGGGATCGGCGGCGTGTTTTCGTACGTGGTAGCGGGTTGGAAGGCGCCGCTGTTCACGCGTCTCGGGCGGCTCAGCGCCCTGAACACTTTCTGCACCGGCCTGGCGCTGGCGGTGATTCTGCTTCAGCCAAACCATCCTCCGAACTGGAGCCTGGCGCTGGTCTATTTCACCACGGCGATTCCGTTTTTCGTCTCCGGAGCGATCGTCTCGCTGGCGGTCTCGGAGACGATCGAGCGGGTCAACCGCGTATACTTCTTCGACCTGCTGGGCGCGGCCTGCGGGTGCCTGCTGCTGATACCGCTGCTCAACTGGTTCGGCGGTCCCAACACGGTGGTGACGGCGGCGATCTTCTACGCGGTGGCCGCGGCGATCTGGCACAGCATGGCCGGCCAGGCGAGGGCGCGCGCGGGATCGGTGGCGCTGGCGCTGCTGCTGGTAGCGTTCGTCACCTATAATCTGCGGCATCCGGTGGTGGACGTGCGGCGCGCCAAAGACCAGACGCTGACCAACGAAATCTGGGTGAAGTGGAACCCCATGTCGCGCATCGCGGTGGTGCACGAGGTGAGCGAGGGCCGGTACAACATCGTGATCGACGGGGACGCCGCCACGTCGATCGCTCCGTTCGATTCCGACCACCTCAGCGCGGACGACCGCCGCGATCTGACGTCGCAGGGCGCGAGCCTGCCGTACGCCATACGCCCGGGGGCCAAGAGCCTGATCATCGGACCGGGAGGCGGTTGGGATGTTTCCCGCGCGCTGATGTACGGGAGCCACGACATCACCGCCGTGGAGATCAACCCCATCATCGCGACCACCATTATGCAGGTGAAGTTTCCGGAGCTGAGCCACGGACTGTACCTGCGGCCGGACGTTCACGTGCATGTAGAAGATGGACGCAGCTTCGTGCGGCGGAGCACCGAGCAGTACCAGGTGGTGCAGGCCACACTGGTGGACACGTGGGCCTCGACGGCGGCGGGCGCGTTCGCGCTTTCGGAAAACAACCTGTACACCACGGACGCTTTCCGCGACTATCTTGCGCATCTCACGGACGACGGGCTGGTGGCGTTTACCCGCTGGGGTTTCGAACCGCCGCGCGAATCGCTGCGGCTGGTCTCGCTGGCCATGGATGCGCTGCGCCAGTCAGGCGAGACGGACCCGGCGAGCCACGTGATCGTGGGGCGCGAAGGCACGGTGGTAGGCTGGGGCGCGAAGGACACCGTGGCCATCTCGCGGAAGCCGTTCCGCCAGGGCGATGTCGATCGCGCGCGAGCGCTGTTTGCGTCTTCGGGCATGCAGGCGGTGTACCTTCCGGGCGTGGAAGTGCGGAACCAGTTTTACGACCTGCTGCACAGCGCGAACCCCGCCGAGTACGAGCGCACCTACACGTTCGACATCACGCCGGTGAGCGACAACCGCCCGTTCTTCTTTTACACGGTGCAGCCGCGCGACCTGTGGACCTTCATCACCACGGCATCGCGGGCCAGTGCGGATTACAAGATCAACAAAGCGGTGCCGCTGCTGTTCGGCCTGATGGCCATCAGCCTGCTGGCCACGGCGCTGATCCTGATGGCGCCGCCTCTGGTGCTGGGCACGCGCCTGCCGCGGCAACGGGGTGTGGTGGGCTTCCTGCCGTACTTCCTGTTTATCGGGACGGGCTACATTCTGATCGAGGTCGCGCTGATTCAGAAATTCGTGCTGTTTCTGGGGCACCCCACCTATGCCCTCTCGGTGGTGATCTTCTCCATGCTGGTGTTCAGCGGCCTGGGAAGCGCGGCGAGCCGCCGCGTGCTGGGGAAGGACGAAGGCCGGCTGATCAAGGCGCTGGGGTGCGTGGCGCTTCTGGCGGCGCTGCTGGCACTCGCGGTTTCGTCGCTGCTGACTCCGCTGGTGTGGCTGCCCCTGCCGATGAAGGCGGCGATGACGGTGGCGCTGATCGCGCCGCTGGGCTTCGTGATGGGGATGCCGTTTCCGACGGCGCTGGCGCGGCTGGAGGCGTGGCACGCGCCATCGGTGCGCTGGGCGTGGTCGTTGAACGCGGCGTCGAGCGTGCTCGGATCGGTGGGCGCGCTGGTATGCGCGATCTACATGGGGCTGGTGCAGACGCTGATTATAGGCGGGCTGTTCTACCTGGCCGCGCTGGCGGTAGTCGCGCGGGTGCGGTTCAATGAAGTCGCCGAGCCCGCGCCGGGGGCGGGGCGCGTGGTGCTGGCGAAGTAGGCGTCAGATTTTCTGCCAGTCCCAGATGGCATAGCTGAAGTCGCGGTCCACCGGCATCCCGGCGTACTTCAGGTGAAGCAGGATCTGGCCGCGATGGTGCGCCTCGTGGGCCAGGGCGTACCCGAAGAAAACGGCGACGCCGCGTTTGGCCGCTTTCATCTTGCCGGTCTTTTCGGATTCCGCGATCCATTCGCCCATCAGCTTACCCGAAGCTTCCAGCGCCGCGCGGATGGATTCTTTGGGCGGGCCTTTCTCGAGCTTCGGCAGACTCTTGGCCAGCGACGGGGACCGCACTTCCAGCCACATGCCGCGGACGTTGTGCAGGTGCGCGATCTGGCCGGCGATGTTGCGGGCGCGCGGGCTCGCGGTGTACGCCAACTGCTGGGGCGTGAGTCGATCGAGCAGCATCAGGTTGACGCGGTTGTTGAGGAGCCAGGTGTCGGCGAGAGAATAAGGCTCGGTGGGCTCGGGCATGGGGATATCTTACCGTGCAAAGGCAGGGGTCGATGGAGCGGTCTCGGTGGCGATAGAGACGTTGAGCGTCGGCGCGAACAGGCGAGCATTGCTCGCCGGGCGGGTTGGACAACCCGCCGCAGGATGCCATCCTGCCCCACAACGAAACAGCAGGTTGCGACTGCACGAGTGTCTACGCCACAAGAGTCTTCGGCTTGATCAACGCGATGCAGGTTCCGGCCAGGAGTACCGCGGCGCCAATCCAGAGCCAGTTCACCAACGGAAACAAGTAGGCTTCCACTACCGCGGTGTTATCGGCGCTCATGCCGGCGAAATTGACGTAGAGATCGTCGTTCAGCCCGTGGCGGATGTCCACGCGGCCTACCTGCTGGCGGCTGGCTTTGTAGACCTCGCGCCGCGGAGTCAGGCTGCCGATGGATCGGGCGCCGTCGTAGACCTCGATGCGCGCCTGCTGCCACAGGCGGTTGTCGTCCTCGCCGGCCGAGATCTCGCGGATGTCGAGCGAATAGGGGCCGACTCCGAAACGGTCGCCGATGCGGATTTCGCCTTTGTGCTCGCGGTTGAACGCAGCGCCGGTCAGTCCGACGAAGATCAGCACGATTCCCAGGTGGACGAGGTACCCGCCGTAGCGGGGCGTGTTGCGGTGCGTCAATTCCAGGACGGCGCGGGGGAGAGCTATCGCCTCTTTGCGCGCGATTGCCCAGGCGCCTTTGGCGAACTCGGTGACGATCGAGACGGTCACAAAGGCGCACAGCGAAAACGAGACAAGCGGAGCGACCTCGCGCACTCCGCAGGTGGCGAGAAGCGCGGCTACCAGGCAGCCTCCGGCGGCCGGGATGCGGAAACTGCGCCGCAGGCTGTTCCACGAGGCGCGGCGCCAGGGGAGCAGCGGAGCCACCCCCATCAACAAGAGCAGCGCGAGACCTGCCGGAGTCATGATGCGGTTGAACCAGGGCTTCTCCAGGGACACTTTCTCGCCGGAGACGAATTCGGAAATCACCGGAAACAACGTGCCCCAGAGGATGGCGACGCAACTTGCCAGCAGCAGCAGGTTGTTCAACATGAAACCGGATTCGCGCGAGACCACGTTCTCCATGGGCGCGTCGCTCTTCAGATAGTCGAGGCGGCTCAGGATCAGGCATGCTGTGCCCGCGATGGCCACCACGAGGAAGGCGACGAAGTACCGGCCGATGGACGATTTGGCGAAGGCGTGCACGGAATCCACCATGCCCGAGCGGGTCATCATGGTGCCGAAGATGCAGAGGAAGAAAGACGACGAGACGAGCACGATGTTCCAGACTCGCAGCATGCCCTTCTTCTCCTGCATCATGACCGAATGCAGGTAGGCGGTGGAGCTGAGCCAGGGGAGGAAGGAGGCGTTTTCGACCGCGTCCCAGCTCCAGTAGCCTCCCCATCCGAGCGCGGCGTAGGCCCAGCGCGCGCCGAGCACGATTCCGGCGCCCTGCAGCAGCCAAGTGACCAGGGTCCAGCGGCGCGCGGTGCAGAGCCACGCGGCGCTTTTCTCGCGGGTGACGAGCGCTCCGATGGAGAGCGCGAACGGGACCACCATCCCGACATAGCCGAGGTAGAGCACGGGCGGATGAATGCGCATGAGCGGATATTGGAGCAGGGGATTGAGGCCGGCGCCGTCGGGCACCGCGGTGACGCCGCCCAGGACGGCCAGCATGCGGAACGGATTCGCCACGAAGGTGTTGAGGATTAGAAAGAAGGCTTGAGTGGCTGCCAGGACCACGATGGTGTAGGGCATGCTCGCGAGCTTGCGGCGGCTGCGGAGGACGAGGATGGCTGCATAGCAGGACAGCAGCCAGCTCCACAGCAGCAGCGATCCTTCCTGGCCGCCCCACCACGCCGCGAACTTGTAGGACGCATTCATGGCGCGGTTGCTGTTGGAGGCGACGTAGGCGTAGCGATAGTCGTCGGTGAGGAAGGCGTGGACCAGAATCGCCGAGGCGATCGAGATCGAAAAGCAGACGGCGTATACCGCGCGCTCGCCGCTGAGGGCCAGGAGGCGATTGCGTTTGACGGCGCCCGCTGCGGAGGCGGCCGCGGCATAGGCGCAAAGGCAGAGCGACAGCAAGAGACACAAGTACCCGGTGTTTTCCATAACGTCAGTCGTTGTTAATTACAAGCTCGTGTGACAGAGCAGGCAATGCTCCGGCGCGCGGGTGGACGTTGCGGTCACGGCGGCGCTTCTCGCCAGCGGCGCGGTGGCCGGTTCCTCGCCCTTCGCCACAAGCCAGAGAGTGCCGGCGGCGATCATCAGGGTGAGGATTGCGGCGATGGGCCAGAGCGCTCGGGCGGGCCTGGCCTTCGGCCGGGAAACGTTGCGCGACGGGGCGAAGAGGCGAGCTTCGCTCGCTGGGCGGGTTGCCAACCCGCCGCAGGATGCCATCCTGCCCCACAACTCACTCGGCGCGGCGGCGGGACGGAGGGCTTCGGCTAATTCCAGTTCCAACCAATCAGGCATGGCGTTCTCCCTTCTTGCCGGCCAGATGAGCCAGGCGGCGCTCCAGCGCTTTGTGGGCGCGGTTGAGCCGCGACGCCACGGTTCCGGGCGAGCAGCCGAGCACTTCGGCAATCTCGTCGTAAGACAATCCTTCGGTGTAGCGCAGGACAATGGCGATCCGCAGGTCGGGCGCCAGACGATCGACCGCCGCGCGGACGCGCGTCTGCAGCTCGGCAAGCAATACTTCCGCGAGGCTGTCGGCCGAGGCGCGCAGGTTGTGCAGGAATTCGTCCACCAAGGGGATCAGGCGCCGCGTTTTCCGTTTGTGATCCAGGCAACTGTTGACCACCAGGCGGTACACCCAGGTTTCGAAATTGGAGTCGCCGCGGAAATCGCGGATGGAGGAGAACAGCTTCAGGAACGTGTCCTGGGCGATGTCCATGGCCGTCGCGGGGTCGCCCGAGAAACGCAGGGCGATGGAGTAGACCTTGTCTTTATACGCCTCGAAGAGAGCGCGGAAGGCTTCGCGGTCGCCTTGCCGGCAGGCATCGATGAGTTCGCGGTCTGACCGTTCCAGAACCATTGGCCGAATACGCTACTCTCCTTGGACGATGATACGCCGGGAATTCTTCGGAGTATTTCCCGCGTTTTATCGCGGCGGGTGAGTGAGCCCTCCGATGCCCAACGTCCGCACCATCTTTCCCCAGAGGGCCTGCGAGAGTTCGTCGGCGTCGTCCTGGTCCACGGGTGTCACCTCGATGTGCAGGCCCGCCATTTCGTCGGTGCTGCCGGGGCCCCACATCACGCGCTTGGGGGGATGGTTCGGGTTGCGCGGGTTGGCGGCCGAATTGTCGTAGGTGTATTCCATTTCGATGCGCGTTCCTTCGGGCAGCCGGATGGGGGCGGCGTAGGTGTACTGCTGCTGCCAATCGAAGTTCCAGTCGGGAATGCGGATCAGCGTGCGGCGCGATCCATCGGGCAGCACGGCGTAGCCGAACATTTCCTTGCACACGTAATGCGCGTGGGGATTGATGGCGAGGGCGTCGACATCCACGGGGAGCGTGAAGTGGTCGGTGACCTTGTAGTCGCGCTGGCCGGGCGGGATGTCGATGTGGTTGGAGCCCAGCGGTATGTCCATGGCGCGGCGGACCGGCTTGCGATCGGTGAAATAGAGCGCGACGCGGGTGCGGTCGGTTTCGGGCTTGCCGGTGGGGTGATAGTGCACCTGGAACACGAGGTCGGCGCCGCCGTTCAGGAGTTCCGGGATGCCGTCGGGGAGTTGGAAGGGCAGCGAGCCGGGAGTCCATCCACCCAGGCCGCGCGCGGGCAGAAATCCGGGGGTGCCGAAACAGGAATAGCCCTGGCCGGTGTCGCGCTTGCGGGCGGTGCCACTGATGTCCTGGAAGAGCAGCGCATGGTGCACGACCTTGGGATTTCCTGGCCGGATGTCGAGGGCGCGCACCCAATGGTCGCGAGGGGCGGCGGCGGGGATCACGAAGCAGCGGTAGAGGTCGGGGCCCTCGGCTGGCACTTCGAACGGGGCGCGCATCTCGGATTCGAGATCGGGCTTGCCCAGTTGCCAGCCGTCGGGGAATTCGGGAGGCGGAGGAGTTTCGGCCGGGTTGCCCTGGAGCGCTCCGGAGGCGGCCCAGCGCGCGAGGGTGGCGATTTCGGGGGGGGTGAGGTGGCGCTCGTTGTGGAAGCGCGGCTCGGAAGGCGGCCACGGCGGCATGTAGCGGCTGGCGGTGACGGTGGCGATGAGGGCGGCGCGTTTGCCGGCGTCCGAGTACGTGATCAGGCTGAAGGGGGCCACGCCCCCCGGCCGGTGGCAGGCGGCGCACTGGCGATAAAGGATCGGAGCGACGTCGTGCGAGAACGTGGGCGCGCTCGCCGCCGCCCAGAACGCCGCCACCAGATGCAGCAACCCCACAGCTTCATGATGACACGCGGTGTTATGCGGTGAGGCGGTCGGCGGCCTGGATCAGGGCGCGGATGTAACCGTAGCAGTAGGCGAACGACTGCAATCCGTTGGGATCGCCGGGCGCCTGCGGGACGTGGTCGGGCATCAGCAGGTAGGGGTAGCCGATTTCTTTGTATACCTGGATGGCTTTGACGAAGTCCACATCGCCCTCGTCGGGGAAGACCTCGACGAACTCGTCGCGATGGCCGCGGATGTTCCGGAAATGCACGTTGAAGATTTTCTGGCGCGAGCCGAAGTAGCGGATGACGTCGTAGATCTCCTTGCCGGGATCGTGGAGCATCTCGGAGACCGTGCCCTGGCAGAAGTTCAGGCCGTGATAGGGGCTTTGGCGGATGGTGATGAACTTCTTCAGGCCGTCCACGGTGCCCAGGACGCGGGTTACGCCCTGGTAGCCTTCGGGCGGCACGCCGGGATCGTGCGGGTGGCAGGCCATGCGGATCTTGTTCTCGTTGGCGACGGGGATCACGCGATCCAGGAAATAGGTGATGCGCTCCCAGAAGGCGTCGGCATCGACGCGGCCGGCGCGCGTCAAGGGCGTTGCCGGATGCGCGTCCTTGAGGCTCCAGGCGCTGTAGGTGGCGTCGCCGCGTCCCGGGGTGCGGCCGGTGCGGATGACTCCCAGGATGCTCATGTTGTACTTGATGGACGGGATGCCGGCCGCGGCGCAGTTGCGGATGAGGGTTTGCAGGGCTTCGATGTCGCGGTCGCGCTCGGGGCTCTGGGCCAGCATGATGGCGGGGTGCCGCTCGCGGTCGATGTGGCTGGAAGAGAGGAACGGCGGCGCGATGCAATCGATGCTGATACCGCTCTTTTCGGCGAGGCCGCGCATCTGTTTCAGCTCGTCAACCGTGGCGTAGAGGCGGCCATCGGCGATCTCGGGGTATCCGCAGATGTTGCGGACGCCGTAGCGCGCCAGGTAGCGAAGGTGCGTCTCGGTGGTCGGCGAGGTCTGGCAGCCGAGCTTCATCAGCACGGGCTTGGAAGGCGCGGCGGAGACCTTTTGGGGCGGAACGGCGGCTGCCGCGACGGCCGCGGCGCCGGAGCGTGAGAAGAATTCCCTGCGGTTCATAATGAGGCAAGGCTATCGTAGACCGCCGCAGGAATCAACTAGGGAGTGTTGCCGGGGAGTGTTGCTCACTCCACGCGCAACGCGATCATAGGGTCGACGCGGGCGGCGCGCAGGGCGGGAAAGCACGCGGCGAACATCGCGATCACGGTGAGGACGGCCGCCGCGGCTGCCGTGGTCAGCGGATCGCTCGGGGTGACGCCGTACATGCGGCTGGCCACCAGCTTGCCCAGCGCCGCCGCGGAGCCGATCCCGATTACGGCGCCAATGGCCACCAGCAGGAGGGTCTCGCGGAGAATCAGCCACACGACCGCGCTGTGCTGCGCCCCCATGGCCATGCGGATGCCGATCTCGTTGGTGCGCCGGGCCACCGCGTAGGAGAGCACGCCGTAGAGTCCGACCGAAGCCAGCAGCATGGCCAGCAGGCCGAAGAAGGTCGAGAGCTGGGCGACGATCCGCTCCTGCCGCACGCGGTCGTCCACCAGCTCGCCCAGCGTGCGGATGCTGCCGATGGGCAGGGCCGGGTCGATCTGGCGCACGGAGCGCCGTATCGCGGAAACCACGCCGGAGGGGTCGGCCAGGGTGCGCACCTGGAAATTCACAAACTCCGGGACATCCGGCAGGCCGTGCGCGGCGGGCACGTAGAATCGGCGGGGAATGTTGCCGCGCAGGTTATGATCGCGGACGTCCTGGGCCACGCCGACGATCTCGTATTCGCCTTTGGAGCCGGGGAAGAGGTCCTTGATGTGTTTGACCAGAGGATCGCGGCCATCGAAGAAATCGTGCGCCATGGTCTGGTTGATCACGCAGACGGGAGTGGAGGCGCCGGTATCCTGCCGGCCGATCTCGCGGCCGCGCAGGATCGGAACGCCCAGAGAGGAGAAGAAATCGGGACCGACGTTGTCGAAGCGGGCGTTGGTCTGCCCGGGCTTGGCCGGCGTGTAGCCTTCGACGTAGAGGCGCGTGCCCGATTCGGACCCGCTGAAAAAGCCGTTCTGCGAGAAGGTGGCGTTCTTGACACCCGGAATGGCACGGATCTCGTCGAGCAGGCGCAGGTAGAGGTTGGCGGCGGGGGCACTCTTGTAACCCGCGGTGGTGGCGTCGATGCTGAATTGGACCAGGCGGTCGCGGGCATAGCCCAAATGCACGTTCTGGAGGTTGCGCAGCGTGCGGACAAACAGGCCCGCGCCGATGGCCAGGAGCAGCGAGACGGCGATCTGCACCACGACCAGCACCTTGCCGAAACTGACTCGGGAACCGCTCCCGCTGACCGCCCGCGTGTTCTCCTTTAAAGTGGAGGCCACGTTGACTCGCGCGGCGCGGAACGCCGGGGCCAGGCCGAACAGGATGCCGGTGACGATCGCCAGTGCGGCGGTGAAAGCCAGCATGCGCGCGTCGGTGTGGATCTCGAGCGCGACCGGATCGGGGCCGCTCGAGACCAGGCGCAACAGGACGCGCGTTCCCCACGACGCGAAGAGCACGCCCGCCGCGCCGCCGAACGCGGCCAACAGCAGGCTCTCGGTGAGCAGTTGCGACGAGAGGCGAAGGCGGCCGGCCCCCATGGCCAGGCGAATCGCGATCTCCTTCTTCCGCCCCGCGGCGCGCACCAGCAGCAGGTTGGCGATGTTGGCGCAGGCGATCAGCAGCACCAGGCCCACCAGCGTCATCAGAACCATCAGGGGCTGGGCGAACTGCTCGCTCAGCGCGTTGGCGCCCCTGGCCCCCGGGTGCAACTGGAGCTTCTGATCGAGCTGCTCGCGGCGGTGCTCGGCATCCAGGCCAGGCACCCGGTAGCCGCTCAGGATCTGCTGGTACAACACGCTGATCGCGGCCTGGGCCTGCTTCATGGTGACGCCGGGCTTGAGCCGGCCCATCACTTGCAGCCACATCACGCGCTCCACCGTGGATTCGTCGTCGTGCAGCCAATCGCGCCCGGGCTTGAGGTCGGGCTCCATCATGAGGGGGACCCAGAGGTCGGTCGGCTGGCCGACGGTCTCGCCGAAGAAGCCCTGGGGCGCCACCCCGATGATGGCGAGCGACGCTTTGGCGGTCTTCACGATCTTGCCCAGCACATCCGGCCGGCCGCCGAAACGGTTGTTCCAGTACGCGTAGCTGATCACGGCGTAGGGCGCGTTGTGCGGCGCCTGGTCGTCAGCCGGGGAGAACGCGCGGCCGATGGCGGGGCTCACGCCGAGCACCGCGAAGTAGGATGCCGAAACCAGGCGCGGATGGACGTCCTCCGGCGCGCCGCCATCGATCGAGGCGCTCACGCGTTCCACATCGCTTTCGGCGGCGTACATGCCCTGAAAGACCTGTTGGCCGTCGCGGATGTGCTGGTACTCGCCATTGCTGAGCAACTGGCGGACGCCGCTCTCGGTGCCGATGGAGACTCCATGGGAGTTGGGGTCGGTGAGCAGGACCAGCTCGTTGGGGCGCTCGACGGGCAGCATTTTCACGAGCACGGCATCGATCAAGCTGAAGATGGCGGTGTTGGCACCGATGCCCAGGGCCAGAGACAGGGCCGCAATCGCGGTGATGACGGGGTTCTTGCGAAGGGACCGCGCGCCGATGCGCAGATCCTGAAGTGTGTTTTCCAATACGGGCAAGGGTTCCTCCGGCAGGAATATTGTGCCACGGTTTGGACGAATCAGGTGGGCCTTTGGTTGGGAAGGCGAACAGCACCGCTTACCGACGTGCGCGGCTCGGCAGATTCACTCCAGCGGGTCGGTTCGGAACATGGCGATGGCCTCGATTTCGACCAACAGCTCGGGGCGGCAGAGTATTGCCTGGATGCCGGTCGAAGCGGGCAGGGGATCCAGCTCCTGCTCCTGATAAAACGCGGTGCGCTCCTCGTTGAAGGCGGCGTAGTCGCGCTCGATATCCCGCAGGTAGCAGGTGGTCCGCACCACGTCCTTCCAGGTGGCGCCTTCGGCTTCCAGCAACCCCTGGATGTTCTCGAAGGTGCGGCGGGTCTGCGCGCGGAGATCGCCGATGTGGATGGTTTGTCCGTGCTCATCGATGCTGGCCGTCCCGGAGATCAGGAGGATGGAGAGGCCATTGAGGTCGACGCGCAGGCCGCGCGAGAAGGAACTGGGTCGCGGATAATCGAAGGCCTCGTTGAGCACCCTCAGGTTCGTAATGGCACGTTTTTCCACCGGTACTTTAGCCAGGTCCCGCAGGAGTTGAGCATCTAGAAGCATGACTATAATACCCCAATATATCGAAAAAGTTGCGCTGCCCGCCAGGTGACGGACGTTGGTGCGGGGGACGTTGGTTCCTTATGACGCCCGCAGCACGGTGCACACGCTGGCGCAAATCGGACCGCCGATGTTGAACGTCGCGGCGAGCTTGGGCTCTTTCACCTGCAGCTCCACGGGGGCTTTACCCAGCAATTGAAGCGACGACCAGCCGATCATGGCGATGCCGGTGGCGCCGATGGGGTGTCCCTTGGCGATCAGGCCGCCCGACGTGTTGATGCCGCACTCGCCATCGGGCGTGGCCCTGCCATCCACCCAGTATTGCGCGCCCCTGCCGGGCTCGGCCTTGCCGATCACCTCGGTTCCGATCGCGCCCATCACGCTGAAGCAATCGTGCACCTCGGCGACATTCACGTCCTTGGGATCCGCGCCGGCCATCCGGTAGGCGCTGCGCATGGCGCGATAGGCGCCCGCGGGACGCAGCACGTCGCGGCCGGCCTTGCGGAGCGGATCGGTGGCCTGGCCCCATCCGGCGATCTCGACGCACTCGGCGGCGTGTACGCCCAGCCTGGCGAGGCCCTCGCGGGTGGCCAGTATCAGGGCGGCGTAGCCATCGGTGATCTGCGAGCAGTCGTAGGTCTTGAGCGGCAGGCCGTCCACCACGTAGCGGTTGAATCCCCCGATCTCGAGCGCCTGCTCCAGCGTGATCCGGACCTTGTTCATTTGCGCGCAGGGGTTGTATCTGGCGTTGGCATATTCCTGCACGGGGATGGCGGCCAGGTCCCGCTCGGTGACGCCGTGCCCGTCCATGTAGGCCTGCATCACCTCGGCGAAGAGGTGTGGAAACACGAACACTTTGCCCGCGCGCTCGCCCGGATCCGAGAAGTAGCCGAGCACCTTGCCCATCAGCTTGCCATCCATTTTGCCCTGGGCGTCGCGCATCTTTTCATAGCCCACGGCGATGCCCGTGTTGCCCATGCCGAGCAGGAGTTTCCAGATCACCGAGAGCACCGCCTGCCCGCCGGAGGCGCAAGCGTTCTCCACCGCCTCGATGGGCTTGCCTTCGAGACCCGGCGTCTCGGCCATGAGGCCGGCCAGGAGGCCTTGCTCGTTGAGCGCGATGTTGCAGGTGGCGCCGATGCTGCCCACATCCAGCGCGGAGGCCGGTGCGCCGATCTCGCGGCAGGCTCCGGCGACCGCATGGCCGACGATCTCGGGGATCGTCATGCCCATCAGCTTTCCGAATTTGGATTGATGAAAAGCGGCGATGTAGATGCGCTTCATAATCTACATTGTCGCAATTCCGGCTTTAAGATTACATAGAATGGGAACGTTTGTGGAAGAACCGGCGTCATAGACAGGGAACTGTTGTGGAAGAACCGGCGCATTATCTTAAGTCCTCGCGAGTTTTGTGGGGGTCGGCAGCATTGACAATTGCCGCAGCCGTGGCCGCCGTGCTAGCCGTTCGCGAGGTTGCCGTTCAGGTGCTTCACCCCGACCCGGCGTTCACGCCACTCGCTCCAGGCCCTCCCATCGTTGGCACTATTGGCTGCACCGCGATGGCTATCTACGTCTTTGTAGGAATGGTGTCTTATCCGAACCCGGTCCGCACATGGCGTCGAGTTGCGGCTGTAGTCCTTATCTTGTCGTTTGTGCCCAACGTATTATTGGCGATTTCACACATTATGGGCGAAGGCTGGCCCGAGGCTTGCGCTCTCCTGACGATGCACGTAGTCGTGTGGGCGATTTGCGTAACGCTCTTACCCTCGCTCGCGATCACGAGGCACCCTCCCAAAACCCAGGCCCCTGACCGTCCTCTCTCGATTCTCTAGAGCTTAAGAGACTTCCTTTTGTAGCCGAACTTGCGGCGAGCAGTTTTGCGGTCTAACTTCCATGCGATCTTGACCCGATTACGATTCATCCGGCGATTCCAGGCTAAGTGCCCGTGACCACGCCGCCATCCACGCCGATCACGGTCCCGCTCACGAACGAGGCGGCGTCGGAGGCCAGCCACAGGTAGGCGTTGGCGATGTCCTCCGGCTGCCCCATGCGGCCCAGGGGCGTGTGCCCGACCAGACCCTGGCGGATCTTCTCGGGTAAGGACGTCATCATGTCGGTGGCGATGAATCCGGGCGCCACGGCATTGACCCGAATCTGATACCTGCCGAGCTCCCGCGCCCACACCCGCGTCATGCCGATCACTCCGGCCTTGGCGGCGACGTAATTGGTCTGGCCGAAGTTGCCGTACAGGCCGACCACGCTGGAGGCATTCAGAATCACGCCGCCGCCCGCCTGGATCATGCGCGGCACGACGGCGCGCGTGCAGATGAAGACTCCCTTCAGGTTCACGCCGATCACGGAGTCGAACTGTTCGTCGCTCATGGTTCCGGCCAGTGCGCCTTCTTTGTACTTCACCAGCTGCCCGTCCCGCAGGATGCCGGCGTTGTTGACCAGAACGTGCACCGCGCCCCATCGCTCGACGACTGCTTCCACGGCGGCTTCCACCGCGGCCGCGTTCGAGACGTCCACCTTTTGAAACATTCCGCCCGGCTCGGCCTGGCCGTCCCGAAGATCCCACGACGCGACACGGCAGCCTTCCTGCGCGAAGCGGCGCGCAGTGGCCTGTCCGATTCCGGCGGCGGCGCCGGTGACGACGACTACCTTGTCCTTCAATCCGGTTTCAATCATAGTTGTGGCGGAGAAATCGCCTCCACCGCAAACTGTATCACCGTGGCGCCCGGTGCGGATGGGCGGCGGCCAGATTCGGGCGAGGTAAAGGAAGCGGTCCTAATGTGGTGTCTCGCTTAAGAATTGACAACGCTGCGCAACCCGATGTAGGGCGGCGATTCTTGGCTGAAGCCGGCTGAAAGCCGGCTGCGGGCAGGATTGCCCGCCCCACATCAGGACACTAACTTACTCCGACCGCCCGCTCATCGGAGTGCTCCAGCACCACCGATTGCAGCGATTCCAGGGCTTCGACCACGCGCTCCACCAGGTCGTCGGTCTGCGACATGGCGGTGCGGGACGATTCGACCGCGGCGGCCTGGTGCTTCAGGGCCTGCTCGAACATCCGCAGGTCCTCCGAAACGTTCTGGCGCAACGCGGTCTGGTCCTGGCGAAGGGCTTCGACCCCGTGCTCCAGGCGCTCGATGTAATCGCCGACGGTCTGCAGCGCCTGCTCCACGTGGGTGACGCGGTGGTCAAAGGATTCGAAGCGGTCGCCGACGCTCTCGAGAGTCTGCTCGATTACAACGACCCGCTGTTGCACGGCTTCGCCTTCCAAGAGGCGCTGATCCAGAGCCGCGAAGCGTTCGCCGGCCGCTTCCATGCCGTGCTCGATGTGCGCAACGCGCTCGGTGACGGCATCGCCGCGCTCGGCGCCGGCCTTGAGCGCCGCGTCGATTCCCACGAGCCGCTCCAGCAGGCTGCCCACGCTTTGCTCCATGCGTTCCATCCGGGCGCCCAGCCGCATTTCGATCTGCTCGAGTTGAGCGCGCAGCTCCGAGTTAACCGTGTCGTGCCGGGCAGAGGCCTCCGAACGCCGGACGGCCACGGCGAGGAGCTTCAGCTCGAGGATGAGCTTCTGGACTCGTTGCAGGCGCGTGGCCGGGTCCTTAGCCAGGCAACTGGCCACGAGCCGGTCGACCGCGGGACTCCCGGAAGGAGCGGGCGCGGAACCGGTGATCGCCGCTGACAGGGCTTCCGCAGTGTCGCCCTGAAACGCCGCGTGGCCGGTGAGCATCTCGTACACAATGGCGCCGAATGAAAAGATGTCGCTGCGGGAATCGGCAGCGCGGCCGCCAATCACTTCCGGGGCCGTGTACGGCGTGATCTCCCCGGCGCTTCCCAGCGCCGGCATCAGCTCCAGTCCCGCGCGCGTCAGGGCCACGCATACGGGCGAAACCGCTCCGTGCACGTGGCCGCTCTCGTGGATCTTGCGCAGTGATTCTGCCAGAATCATGGAATACCGGAGCGCGTCCTGCACCGGCATCCTCCCTTGCGCCATCCGCTGGGCCAAAGTCTGTGAAATGCTGACTGCTGTGTCGATCATCGTTCGATCCCTTTGCTCGTCGTCGTCAAGCCCACATTATGTTAAACAGGTGGGGGCGCGACCGGCAAGTCCCCCGTTAGTTTACAGGGTTCTACGGAGTACTACCAACCGTACGTTATCTTTGGTTAAGGCCGCGCCGCTAACGTGCTATACTGGCGACTTATGGTAACAGCCACCGTCGCCCGGCATCATCATCCGCATGCCCACTTCCGACGGGCGGTTTCCTGATCGTACTCCAACGAAATCGAAAGGACGCCCGCAGCAGTAATGGCGGGCTTTTTTTATTGGTTTTTGCATGAATCTGGATTTTCAAAAAGCGGACGGCCTGGTCACCGCCGTGATCCAGGACCACGCCTCCGGGCGTGTACTGATGGTGGGATACATGAACGAGGAGGCCTTCCGGAAGACCGTCCAGACCGGGTTCGTCACCTTCTACAGCCGTTCGCGCAAGAAACTGTGGCTGAAGGGTGAGACTTCGGGACACCGCCTGGTGGTGAAGCGCATCGCCACCGATTGCGACCGCGACTCGGTGTTAGTGCAGGTGGAAGCGCTGGGTCCCGGGGTCTGCCACGAAGGCTACCAGAGCTGCTTCTTCCGCCGCCTGGAGAACGGCGAGTGGCTGGTCTCGGAGGACCGCACCTACGATCCCGTTTCGGTCTACGGAGGCCGGCCGTGAAACTCAAGCTGGGGATTCCCAAAGGCAGCCTCGAAAACGCGACCATCGACCTGTTCCGGCGCGCGGGCTTTGCCATCACCACCAGCAGCCGGTCGTACTTCCCGAGCATCGACGATCCGGAAATCGAGTGCATGCTGATTCGCGCGCAGGAGATGGCGCGGTATGTCGAAGATGGTATTCTTGACGCGGGCCTGACCGGCCGCGACTGGATCCAGGAGAACGAGGCCGATGTCGTGGCGGTGGCCGACCTAATCTACGCCAAGCAGAGCTTCGGGAAAGTGCGTTGGGTGCTGGCGGTGCCCGAGGCCTCCGGGTTTCACTCGGTCAAAGATCTGGAGGGACGCATCATCGCCACGGAGCTGGTGGCCACGACGAAGCGCTACCTGGCCTCGCACGGTGTCACGGCCAAGGTGGAGTTCAGTTGGGGCGCCACCGAGGTCAAGCCGCCGGTGCTGGCCGACGCGATCGTCGAGGTGACCGAAACCGGCTCCTCGCTGCGCGCCAACAATCTGAAGATCATCGACACGGTGTTGGAGTCCAACACGCAGTTGATTGCCAACCGCCAGTCCTGGGACGACCCGGCGAAGCGCCGCAAGCTGGAAGACATCCGCATGCTGCTCGAAGGCGCCATGAACGCCCTGGGCAAAGTGGGGCTGATGTTGAACGTCCACAAAGACAACCTGGCGGCGGTTCTGGCGGTGCTGCCGGCGCTGAAGCGGCCCACTATTTCGCATCTCAGCGACGACGAGTGGCTGGCGGTGAACACCATCCTGGATGAGACCACGGTCCGCGACATCATCCCGCGCCTGAAGCAGGCGCGAGGGGAGGGTATCGTGGAATACCCGCTGAACAAGATAGTCCTGTGATCCGCATTCTGCAAAGCCGCGACGTGGGCCGCCTGCTGGCGCGCAAGGCCGCGCGATTGACCGAGGCCGAAACCGTGGTGCGTCCCATCCTGGATGCGGTGCGACGGCGCGGCGACGGCGCGCTGCTGGAATACGCGCGCCGCTTCGATGGCCTGACGCGCAAGACCGTGCGCGTTTCGGCGGCGGAACTGCGGGCGGCCCACGAGCGGCTGGCGCCATCCTTCCGGCGCGCGGTGAGGGTGGCCGCGGAGAATATTCGCGCCTACGCACGGCTCCAGATGCCGCGCGAGTGGATGCGCATGACACGCGGCATGCGCCTGGGACAGATTGTCCGCCCGCTCGACACCGTCGCGGCCTACATCCCGGCGGGCCGGTATCCGCTGCCTTCCACGGTCCTGATGACCGCCGTGCCGGCCCAGGTGGCGGGCGTGCCGAACATCTGCGTGGCGTCCCCCAAGCCCGTGACCGAGGTGTGGGGCACAGCCGCGATGCTGGGCGTCTCGAACGTCTTCCAGATGGGTGGAGCCCAGGCCATCGCCGCGTTCGCCTTCGGCACTCGGACGGTGCCGCGCGCCGACCGCATCGTGGGACCCGGCAACATTTACGTTGCCGCGGCCAAGCGGCTTCTGGCCGGCGAGGTGGGGATCGATTTCGTCGCCGGGCCCACCGAGATCCTGATCATCGCCGCCGAGGGAGACCCGCGGCATCTCGCAGCCGACCTGCTGGCGCAGGCAGAGCACGACGTGGATGCCTCCGCCGTGCTGCTGACCACATCGAAGCGCCTGGCCGCCGCGGTGGCTAAGGAAGTGGAGCGGCAGTTGGCCACGCTGCCCACCGCCGCGGTGGCCCGCCAGTCGATTTCCAAAAACTCCGCAGTGATCCTGGTCGGCTCGCTGGCGGAGGCCGTGGAAATTTCGAACCGCTTCGCGCCGGAACATCTGAGCATTCCCGACGACACTCTGCTGCTCAAGGTGCGGCACGCGGGCAGTGTGTTTGTGGGACCGTATAGCCCCGAAGCCGCGGGCGACTACTGTTCCGGTCCCAATCACGTGCTCCCCACCAGCGGCGCGGCGCGGATACGCGGCGGCCTCTCGGTCAGCGATTTCCTTAAGGTCATCTCCGTGCAGGAACTCTCCGAGCCGGCGCTGGCACGCCTCGCGCCGGCGATTACGACCCTGGCGCGTGCGGAAGGATTGGAGGCCCACGCGCGCTCGGTAGAGGTGAGGCTGGGCTCATGAAACCGCCCAAGCTCCCCAAGGGCGCAATCCGCCCGCGGCCCGCCGTGGCGCAGATGACTCCGTACTCCCCGCCGACCGCCGGCCGCGCCGGCAAGCTGCGCCTCGACTTCAACGAGAACACCGTCGGCTGTTCGCCGCGCGTCATCGCGTTCCTGAAGGAGCGCCTGGAGACGGCGACCCTCGCGGTCTACCCGGAATACGGCGAGGCGCGGGACGCCATCGCCCGGTACTTCCAGGTGCGGGCCGAGCAGTTCCTCTTCACCAACGGCACCGATGAAGCCATACAGGTTTTCGTCAACACCTACGTGGACGACGGCCAGGAGGTGCTGCTGCTCAAGCCGTCCTACGCCATGTACCGCTTCTACGCGGAAGTGGCCGGCGCCAGGATTCGGGAGGTCGAATATCCGGTGCCCGGCATGGAGTTCCCCCTTCAGGAAGTGCTGGACGCCATCACGCCCGAGACCCGCGCGGTGCTGCTGGCCAATCCCAACAACCCCACCGGCACGGGCATCTCGCTGCTCGCCATCCAGCGCATCCTGCACCGCGCGCGCAAGGCCGTGGTGCTGGTGGACGAGGCGTATTACGAATTCTGCGGCGTCACCGCGGTGGGCGAAATCGAGCGCGTGCCGAACCTGTTCGTGAGCCGCACGTTTTCCAAAGTCTTCGGTATGGCGGCCATGCGGCTGGGCTGCCTGTTCTCGCACCAGGCCAACATCGCGTACCTGCACAAGGCGCAGTCTCCCTACAGCGTAAACTCGCTGGCCGTCCTGGCGGCGCAGGCGGCGGTTGAGGACACCCGCTACATCGAAAGCTACGTGGCCGAAGTGCTGGCGGCCCGCGAGTTGCTGTGCTTCGGCCTGGAGCAACTGGGGATCCGCTACGTGCCCAGCTCCGCGAACTTCGTGTTGGGCCATTTCGGCGAGCGCGCCATCGAAGTGCGCGACGCGTTGCGGGGGCAGGGCATCCTGGTGCGCGACCGGAGCTACGAAGCGGCGGGGTGCGTGCGCATCACCACGGGCACGCGGGAACAGACGCGCCGCCTGCTGGCCGCGCTGGAAGAGATCTGGAAGCGATGAATCGGCCGGTCCTGGTTTTCGACATGGACGGTGTGCTGGTGGACGTCACCGAATCGTACCGGGAGACGATCGCCCGCACGGTGGAGCACTTCACGCGCCGCGAAGTCACGCGCGCCCAGATCCAGGAATTTAAGAACCAGGGCGGATGGAACGACGATTGGAAGCTCTCGCACCACATGGTGGCCGCGGCCGGTGTGGACGTGCCGTTCGAAGACGTGAAGGCTCGTTTCCAGGAGCTGTTTCGGGGCAACGGCGACGGCGGCCTGATGCTGCGCGAGCGGTGGGTCGCGCGTCCGGGCGTGCTGGAAAAACTCGGCCGCGACTTCGGTCTCGCCGTTTTCACCGGCCGGCCGAAGGACGAAGCCGAGATCACGCTGCGCCGTTTCGCCCCCGACCTGGTGTTCGATCCGGTCATCGCCATGGAAGACGTGGAGAACCACAAGCCGGCGCCCGAAGGACTGCTGCGCATCCGCGAGCAGCACGGCGATGCGAAGATTTTCTATATCGGCGACACGGTGGATGACGCCCGCTGCGCGCGCGCCGCGAAGGTTCCGTTCATCGGAATCACGGCGCCCTCTAATCCGTCCTACCTCGACCTGGTCTTTCTGTTTCAGGGGGAAGGCGCATACGCGATCGTCGACGACATCAATTATCTGGAGGAGGTCTTCGCCTCGTGAGAACCTCGAAGCTCCGCCGGGATACCCGCGAGACGCGCATTTCCGGCTCGCTTCGCATCGAAGGCCGGGGCCGGTACGAAATCTCCACCGGCATCCGCTTCTTCGACCACATGCTGGAGCTGTTCGCCAAACACGGCGGCTTCGACCTCAAACTGCGCGCCGAGGGCGATCTGGACGTGGACCAGCATCACACCGTGGAAGACGTGGGCATCGTGCTCGGGCAGCTCTTCACCCGGGCGCTCGGCGACCGCAAGGGCATCAACCGCGCCGGGTATTTCGTGATGCCCATGGACGAGACGCTGGCCCTGGTGGCGGTGGATCTCGGCGGGCGGCCCGCGCTGGTCTACCGGGACCTCGTCAGGGTCCGCCTGGTCGGCGACCTGCAAACCGAGCTGATGGAGGATTTCTTCGGCGGCTTCGTCCACCACGCCGGCGCGAATCTCCACGCCAAGGTGTTGTACGGCCGCTCCAGCCACCATAAGATCGAAGCCATCTTCAAATGTTTCGCCCGCGCCATGAAGTACGCCTGCTCCCGCGACGCGCGGCTGAAGGACCAGTTGCCGTCCACCAAGGGGCTGCTATGATCGCCATCTTCGACTACGGGGCCGGCAATCTGCGGTCGGTCGAAAACACGCTCGCCGAAATCGGCAGCGAGTACACGCTGGTTCGCGATCGCGAAGGCTTGCTCGGCGCGTCGAAGATCCTGCTGCCGGGCGTCGGCCATTTCGGCCAGATGATGCGCTCGCTCGACGCGCTCGGGGTTCGCGAAACGTTGATCGGGCGGATTCGCGACGGCGTGCCGTTCCTGGGTATCTGTCTCGGCCTGCAAGCGATGTTCGAAACCAGCGAGGAAGCGCCCGAAGCGCGCGGCCTGGGCATCTTTCCGGGCGCCGTGCGACGCTTCCCGGCGGATGCCCGCGTGCCCCACATGGGATGGAACGAACTGGAGGTGCGCGCGGATTCGAAACTGGTGCGCGGCCTGGAGGCGCGGCCCTTCGTGTACTTCGCCCACAGCTACTACGTCCCCGAAAACCAACACGTGTCGGCCACCTGCACCTATGAAGTGCGCTACACCGCCGCGCTCGAATCGGGTAACCTGTACGGCGTGCAGTTCCACCCCGAAAAGTCCGGCGCGGTGGGCTTGAAGATCGTGCGGAACTTCGTGGAGATGCCGTGCTAGCGAAGCGCATCATCCCGTGCCTGGATGTCACGGGGGGCCGCGTCGTCAAAGGCGTCAACTTCGTCAACCTGCGGGATGCCGGCGACCCCGTGGAGCTGGCCGACCGCTACAATCGCGACGGCGCCGACGAGCTGGTGTTCCTCGACATCACCGCCTCCAGCGACGCGCGGGACATCATGGCCGGCGTGGTGGCGCGCACCGCCCGCAAGGTATTCATCCCGCTGGCGGTGGGCGGCGGAATCCGCTCCGTCGCCGACGCGCGCCGCATCCTGATGTCCGGCGCCGACAAAGTCTCGGTGAACACCGCCGCGGTCCGCCGTCCCGAGCTGATCTCCGAGCTGTCGCTCGAATTCGGCGCCCAGGCCGTGGTGCTGGCTATCGACGCCCGCCGCCAGTCGCCCGCGAAGTGGCACGTCTACACGCGCGGCGGCCGCGACGACGAAGGCATCGACGCCGTGGAATGGGCCGCGCGAGGCGAAGAACTGGGCGCCGGCGAGATCCTGCTGACCTCCATGGACACCGATGGCGTGCAGGACGGCTTCGACTGCGAGCTAACGCGGGCCGTTTCGCGCGCCACTCACGTCCCGGTGATCGCCAGCGGCGGGGCGGGGAAGCCGGAGCACTTCGTGCGCGTCCTTACCGACGGGTGCGCCGACGCGGCGCTGGCCGCCTCCATCTTCCACTACGGAACCTACACCGTGCGCCAGCTCAAGGAGGAGTTGGACCGCTGCGGCATTCCGGTCAGGACCGCATGATCTTTCCGTGCATCGACCTGATGGACGGCAAGGTGGTGCAATTGGTGCAGGGCCGCGAGAAAGCCCTGGAAGCCGATTCGCCCGAAGAGATGCTGCGCAAGTTCGCCGCCTTCCCCGAAATCCAGGTGATCGATCTGGATGCCGCCATGGGCCGCGGCTCCAACGAAGCGCTGGTGCGGTGGTTGGCCTCGAAAGCCGCCGTGCGCGCCGGCGGCGGCGTCCGCACCGTGGAGCGGGCGCGCGCGCTGATGGAGCAGGGCGCGCGCAAAGTGATCGTCGGAACGTCGGCTTTCACTTCGACGGGAATTCACGAGCCGTTCCTCGCGGCCCTGCGCGATGCTATCGGCCGCGAGCGGTTGCTCATCGCGCTCGATTCCAAGGGCGGCCATATCGTCGTCAAGGGTTGGCAGGAAGCCATCGCGCTGACCGCCGAAGAAGTGTTGCGGCCGCTCGAGCCATACTGCTCCGGCTTCCTGTGCACCTACGTCGATAAGGAAGGCATGATGCAGGGCACCGACCTCGACTGGTTCCGGCGCCTCCGCGCGGCCACGTCCCTCGAGCTGACGGCCGCCGGCGGAATTACCACTTTGGACGACGTGCGGGCCCTGCTGGGCATGGACGTGCACGCCGCGCTCGGCATGGCGATCTACACGGGGCGGCTCAGTTTGGAGGATCTGGCGGCGCTGGCGCGGTAGGCCCGCCCGCTCGATCAGGTCTTCACGAGCATCCGGCGTCGAGTTGTAGAAACGCCCAACTGCCGGGATGCGTCTCCAAGTCAAGTGCGTCTGCGGCAGCACCAGAGTGCGGAATCACACTGGGATTGTTATAAAGAGGAGAACCTCAATGAATCCGAAAAGAACGAAGTCTTTCCTTGCGGTAGAAATCCTGGCTCTTTCTCTCCTGATCTCGGGTCCGTTGCCGGCCCAGGTCTCGGGCGCCGCGCTGTCCGGCACCGTCACCAACCCTGCGGGAGCAGTGGTTGCCAACGCCAAGGTCTCCGTCAAGAATGTGGCCACCGGCCAATCGACGGACACCCAAACTGATTCAGGCGGGCGATACACCGTGCCCAACCTGGCCCCGGGAGACTATGAGGTCTCTATCTCGGCGGAAGGGTTCGCCACAAAGGTATCGAAAGTGACGCTCGGGCAAGGTCCCACCCAAACGATGGACCTGGCTCTAGCCCCTTCCGGCAATGTGGGGCCGCCTTCGCTGGGCGATCTGGGCTTCCCTACGGCGCAATCCCAGGGAAGCGCCCAAGATCAGGCGAGACTCGACCGGCGGTCGCACATGCTCAAGATCCATCAGCGGCTCGGTTTGATCACCACCGCTCCCCTGCTCGCCACGATCATCGCTTCCAACGGGGCCGCCGGCAGGAACAGCAGCGCATCCGGCCGCGAATTGCATGCCGCTCTGGGCGGTGTGGCGGCGGGCATGTATTTCACGACCGCGTACTTTGCCGTCATGGCGCCCAGGGTGCCGGGAACCAAAACCCGCGGGCCTATCCGCCTGCACAAGGCCCTGGCGTGGATTCACGGCCCGGGGATGATTCTCACCCCCATCCTTGGGGCGATGGCTTATCAGCAACGAAGTAACGGTGAAAAGGTCCACGGGATTGCCAGCGCGCATGGGGCGGTAGGAGCCGTGACGGGCGTGGCGTATGGGGCGGCTATGTTGTCCATATTGATCAAACCGTAGGGTGCGTTCATGAATCGGAGAATACTCACGGCCTTTCTGCTTCTCGCGCCCGCCGCACTTGCCGGAGCGGATAGCCAATGGGCTCTTGGACAATCCACTCTGACTTATCATGTGTCGCACCCGCTGCATCAGAGCGAGGGCGTCAGCCACGCCGCGCGCGGCAAGGGAGTTTGCCACGCCGGACAATGCGATTTCCTGATCGCGGTACCCGTCAAGTCGTTCGATTCGGGGGACAGCAACCGCGATCTTCACATGCTTCAGGCGACGCACGGCGGGCAGTTTCCCCTGGTCAGCGTGCGCGTCGTGTTGCCGGAAGCCGCATTGGAATCCGCGACGATCCTTTGCGATCTGGATATTCAGTTTGCCGGCCAGACCGCCACGTACAAACAGGTTTCGTTCCAGAAGGTGACTCAGGGAAGCGAGACGCGGATATCGGGAACCGTTCCGGCGACGCTGTCCGATTTCAAGATCGCCCCACCGTCACTGTTGACGGTCCCGGTGAAAAACGAAATGCCGGTGCGCGTGGACATGAGCTGGCATCCGCAAAACTAAATCGTCTCCAGCTCTTCCTCCAGCATTTGCTTCTGCGCCAGGTCCGCGTAGTAGCCGCCGGCCTCCACCAGCTCCGCATGGGTGCCCTCTTCGACGATGCGGCCTTTCTCGAGCACCACGATGCGAGAACGCGCCCTGGAAGCGTGGCGAGCACCCGACGTTGACGGGCGGCTAACTTAACTAACGGAGCGCTGCCTCCACGCCGGCCGCCGCCGGGCGTCGCCCCTTTTGCCGCGCCGGGGCGCCGCCGCCGGCGCTTTCGCTGCGTCCGCTGCTGGTGGCCGTTTGCGGAGAGGGACCAAGCGGACCGCGGCCGCGCCTTTTCTGTTCGAAACGCGATAGATGAGCAAAACGACAGTCGGCGCGCCGGCCCGCCATGCCTTTGGAGGGCATTCTTCCAGCCGCGAAGACATTTTCTTTAGTTAACGGTCGTCTATCCCCTTGGACAGTCTTGTTCAAATCTTCCCGCTCTCGTAATATTGCTTCCAGCAGCCTTGGCAGCACTGGAGCTACTACATGAGTTCAGCCACGCGGCCACACCAGTCCGGACGGTTGTTAGCCGCCGACGAAATGGCCCTACCAGCCGTCTGCGGACAGACGGGTAAACAGTTTGTAATGGTGGTTCGACGGCAAGCGCGCGGGGTGCTCGAACTCATTCGGGCGGTCCCGGTTGAGGAAGCGCAGTGGGTGAGCAGTTTGCAGAAACCCCATCCGGATTTGCGGCCTCGGGTGCAAAGCCGTCTGCCAAGCCGCCCAGCGCCGAGTGGCGGCCCATCTGAAGGACCGTCAGAAGATCCGGCAGCATCATTCGACGCACTCACGATGAGTGCCACGATCAATATCAGCAGCGCCTACGATGGTTGCCCGTATTGCCGCGCGAGAGGATACTTCCACTGCCTCAATTGCGCCCTGTTCTCCTGTTTGAGCACGTACAACCGCAAACCGCACACGGATCACAGCGACATTTGGTGTGCAGGGTGTAGGTCATGGAGATGTACGTCCAATGAAGAAGGGGACGATGATTCCTCAATCGATCTGACGGCATACACTCAGCGTGAGAGGCCAGCTTCTAGACAAAATCGCAGTATTGCCGAATCAACGCCTCAGAACCGGATTACCCGGCTAGATTCCGTCAAAGGTTACCTGAAATGACGAGCTGCGGGTGGCCGAGTCCCGTGGGTCCCGCGCGTGCATCGAGGCATCGGAGAATCTTCCTGAAGCCTGTCGGCGCTGCAATGCGCTCTTTATATCCGCCCGAGGAGGACTTATGACCAATGGACACACGAAGCTTTCCAAGGTGGCAAATGCGCTCGAGCTTGGCAAGCGACCCAGGGCCACGACAGTAAGAGCACTTCTCAAATGGTTTGGTGCTGAGCGGCGCGGCACCCAGGTCTTGACCCAAATATCCCGAGCTATGGAAGAGCTAGGGGTTGGCACCGAGCCGGACTTCAAAACGGCGAGTATTGACGAAAAACTAGTGTTTGTGCTAGCGCTAGCAATGACGTCGCCGCGCGGGAGCTTGGACGGGGTTGGATCCAAAGTGGACAGTTCGGCCGACGTGGCCGTTCCTGATTCCTTCCTTGGGAGCGAAGATTCTTCAGCCGTAAATCTTGACGAACCCCTGGAAGAGCCCGAGGACTCGGAGATCACTTCCGGTGCCGACGAGGGGCCGGTAGTTTGCAGGCAAAACGACTGGAATGTAGCCGTGCTTTACGATTGGCATCGTAAGGGACGACTGGATCTGCAACCGCACTTCCAACGGGAATACGTTTGGGAGACCAAGCCGGAGTTGCGTTCCAGGCTCATTGAATCACTGCTGCTCGATATACCCATCCCCCCAATCTATCTAGGACAAGAAGCCGGTGGTCGGCTAGAGGTGATCGATGGGCAGCAGAGGCTTACGACGCTGCTGAAGTTCGTCAATAACGAGTTTCCGTTGCAGCGACTTGAAGCCATTCGGAGCCTGGCAGGCAAATACTTTAAGGATCGTATTTGTTTACCAGCCTGAGAGACCTCTGAAATCGCCCGCCTGAAAGATTTCGCTGGACAAATGATGCGGTTTAGGCTACCGTATGGTTGGATGAAACCGATTGTCCGGCCCACCGCCGAAGAGC